>Ga0315320_10000203_pt1 | contig 47911 bp, 31 predicted proteins | sample M140m21515metaG_FD_203458 | JGI IMG/M metagenome (GOLD analysis project Ga0315320, IMG submission 203458) | Ammonia-oxidizing marine archaeal communities from Monterey Bay, California, United States - M1 40m 21515 | ecosystem: Environmental > Aquatic > Marine > Coastal | place: USA: California... | reverse complement strand
CCACAGCAACGTCTTGGCAAAGTTTGTTGGTTGTGGCCATAAGGAAGGCTGTGCCGCACGCCGGCAAAGCCAACCAACACAACCACACGCCCGTCCGACGCAACCGTGTTTCAGTTGCTGCGGATTCAAATTTTGTTTCATCGGAGGCCATCTCCGGCACATCCCGCATACGCCACACGAGGAGACCGCAACACACCGCATACAAACCCATGCCCCAAGACCAACCATTCACCTGCTCGGTACGTGTGCTCCAAGGCTCCACCACAAACGGATACGCCACCAAAGCCAGCAGTGAACCGACATTGGACAACGCATACAACCGATAAGGCGACGCCCCCGCATGAGCACGAGCAAACCACGCCTGCACTAGTGGCCCAGTGGAAGAGAGGATCAGGTACGGAATACCCAGACTGGACCCGAGTAATTTTAGAATCGCCCATACCGGCGTGCCGTCGCCGTCGGGCTTGAGCGCTTCGTTCGGAGTAATCGGCAGCGTGCAGACAGCCAATAACAGTAAGCCGCCATGTACCCAGGCCTGTTTGCGCGGAGGCATAAAATGGTTCAGGCAATGAGCATAGGCGTAGCCCGCCAGCAACAGGCATTGGAAAAACAATAGGCAAGCCGTCCAAACCCCCGGCGTACCACCAAACCAAGGCAGGATGTATTTACCGATCAACGGCTGCACAAGAAACAACAAAAAGGCGCCCCAGAAAACCGTCAGCGCATACAAGGCCATCGGTGGTTTGGCTGACGAGGCTGAACCCGAATCAACCATTGCCGGGATCGATTTGATGGATCAACCCGCGGCGATTCTCTTCGCGATTGCGGGCGTCGTAAAACTCCACCGGATTAAAGTCATCCAGCAACAACTGCCCGCGTGAGGCGTCAAACTCCCGGCGCCCCTTCCACATCAACGCCATCTCCATTTGCACCTGGGAATGTTCGGAGAAAAATGGCCCCACCCCCTTAGCGGCGGCGTACCATTCATTCCACACCGCGTAGGCATCGCGCTCCGATTCCGCCGTCCGCAGGCGCTTGCCTGCTTCCGGATTGGGTTCCGGCGAATGATGCACCTTCAATTGCGGCGCTTTGGTGGCCACAAAAAAAACATTCCCATAACCCGAGGCATGAACAATCACGCGTTCCGATCCAAACACAGAGCGCAGTGTCTTATCCAGTGACGAGGAAAAAAACTGCCGTTCCGGGTTCGATTCCCCAAAGCTGTTGATCACCAACGTCCCGTGATCACTGAGATGCGCGCGCATTTCCACGAAAGCTTCATGGGTCATCAAATGGCTCGGCGAGGAATCGCCCAAAAACGCATCGAGTAAAATGGCATCGTAAGTGCGATCGGTTTGATTCAGGAACTGCCGGCCATCGCCCACCGTGAGGTTGACCTGAGACGCATCAAAATCAAAAAACTCCTCCGCCATTGAAATTGAAGCACCGTTGATTTCCACCACATCCGTTTCAATCCCATCTGAGGCAAACTGCATGGGCACCACGCCGGCCCCCATACCGATACAAAGCACCCGATCGGTTTTCGGCGTGTAAGCATGCGCCAGCCACCGTAACGCGCCAGTGAACAGTGAACGGCTTTGTCGAGTCGTGGGATCGTAGGTGTTCTGCACCAGTTGATCATTCAAGTATCGCCGTTCCACCACCGCGCCGTTGCGATACTCGATCACCTGCAGTTCGCCGTAGTTGGAATTCGCCCGGTAAAGCACCTCCCAATTCACTCCGCTGTACTTCATGGTATCACCAAACTGGCCGCGCAAACCGCTATAGCCAAAAACCAGAGAAAGCCCCAGCGCCAGCATCAACGCATTCCCGCCGGCACCGCGCCCCCATACAATAAGGTAAACCGCCGCCAAGGCAATCAAGATGCCCGCCGTGATTAGCATGGTCACTGAATTCGGAAACCGCGGAATCAACACGTACCCAATCAATACCGTGCCCGCCACACTTCCCAAGGTGCTAATGGCCGACAACCGGCCGACATTGAGCCCCACATTCTGGATTGATTGCGTGAGCAACCGAACCAGAAACGGTCCCGTCATCGCCAACAAAGCCAGCGGCACCAGAAACAAAAATAAGGCTGCCAACAGCGTGGCCCATGCCAAGGGCAGGCTCATAAGGTTGAGGCACAGCGGCTTCACCATTGGCACCGTGGCGGCGAGATAAACCGCCGACGCCAGAATCCCATAGTACAAGCGGTTCAAATTCAGCGACCGATCCACCAGCCAACCGCCCGCGTAATAGCCCCCCGATAGTGCCACGAGGGTCACCGCAATTTGCGCCGTCCAGACAAAGTGAGATGTGCCCAAAAAAGGCGACAGCATTTTGGCCCCCAAAATTTCGACCACCAAAATACACGCGCCTGTGCAGGCCGCCGTAAAATACAGAAACCGGCGCAGCCCAATGGACATCTCTCCGGCCGATTCCTCCTCGCGGTTGGATTTATTTTTCTTCACTGCTAAAGAGCCGCCAGTTTGGTCCATAAGCGTGCGCTCATGGCCGCGCCGTTGTGGAAACAATCGAGATCGAATTTCTCATTCGGTGAATGCAAATTGTCATCCGGCAACGCCAAGCCCAAGAGCAGTGAGTCCGCTCCGAGCACTTTCTTGAATTCGTTGATGATGGGAATCGAACCGCCTTCCCGCAGAATCACCGGTTCATGGCCAAACGCCTCGCGCAAGGCCTCCAATGCCGCCTGCTCCTCTGGCCCAGTAGGCGCCACGTGATACGCCTCCGCACCGTGCCCATCCTCAATCTCCATTTTCACCGAAGGCGGACACAACTTCTTGAGTTGGCGCTTGAGCAATCGATTAATCTCGATCGGATCCTGATCCGGCACCAACCGGCAGGTCAGCTTGGCACTGGCCCAAGCGGGCACAATCGTCTTACTACCTTCGCCCTGATAACCGCTGGTCAGACCATTGATCTCCAGTGTGGGCCGGGCACTGCGCAGTTCGTGGTGCGAGTAACCCGCCTCGCCAAACAACGCAGGCACGCCAAGCAGCTTGCGATATTGCGCGGCAGAAATGGGCAGCCGTTTCATTTGTTCGCGCTCATAACGCGTGAGCTTTTCTACCCGATCATAAAAACCAGGCACGGCGATACGTCCGCGCTTGTCCCGTAATGCCGCCAACATTTGGCACAGCACCAGCGCCGGGTTATCCACCGAGCCGCCATAAATTCCGGAATGCAAATCGGCCTTCGGGCCACGCACCGTCACCTCCATGGCCGTCACGCCACGCAAGGAATAGGTGAGCGCGGGATGTTTCTTGGAAGGCATGCCGGTGTCCGAAACCACCACCGCATCGCATTTCAATTCCTTTTTCTTTTGGCGCAGGAACTGGACTAGACTTTCGCTACCAACCTCCTCCTCGCCCTCAATCACAAACGTAAGATCACAGGGTAATTCCGTGCCGGTTTGCAGAAATGCCTCCACCGCCTTGAGGTGCGCAAAGTGTTGCCCTTTATTATCCGTAGCCCCTCGCGCATACACCGCCCCGTTTCGGATAGTGGGCTCAAACGGTGGCGTATCCCATTGCTCCAACGGCTCCGGCGGCTGCACATCGTAATGGCCATACACCAAATAATGCGGACGCCGGCCAGGGCGCTTGGGGGTGCTGGCCGTAACGATGGGATGAAAATCAGTGGCGTGTTTGCGAGCCTTGAGCCCGATGGAACGGCAATGTTTCACCACCCAATCGGCTGTCGCGCGGGTATCGCGATCGTGATAGCTCTGGGCTGACACACTGGGCAGCCGCAGATATTCGCAAAGCTCCTCTTCAAAACGAGCCCGATGGGCGTTCAAATAATCCAGCACGACTCGCATGGGAGCAGATTGTACGAGAGTGGAGCGCGAATGCCAACGGCGAATGCACTGAATGACAGCCACCGTTAATCGCCGCCGGGCAAGATCAGGCGCAATATATCCAACGGATTCAAATCTAGCTCTTTCCCTTCTCCATCGGGCTTGTCCTTGATGGGATTTAGCCGTCGTAACAAGCTACCGGGTCGGCCGGTAATACCCAACACCAGAATTTGCCCCAACGCTAATTCATCGACCTTGATCTTCGGTTTTCGAATGGCCCCTTCCATGGACAGAAAGGTTGGCATTTTCATGAAGTCGGATTTTGAAAATATAATTCCTAATGGCCGGAATTCTTCTGCCAATTTGGGAGGCAGCTCAATGTAGACATCCTGCTTGATGGTCGTGTCCAAAAAACGCCCCCCTAATTGGCCCTGCCCCTTTGTTCCCGCCCGTAAAAGCGGCCCACCCACAGCCATATTAAAGTCCGCTTTTCCGTCTTGCGCTAATAATGTCAGTTCAGCTGAATTAAAGTGGGAGTCCAACAGTTGCGGTAAGTTCAAACTAGCGGCAATGATTCCAATCAGCCAATCATCCTGCTTAAATCCCCAATGAGATTCCTCAATGACGAGTTTTGCCGCCGCCTTGGGTTCCCTACCGCGCACTGTAAAGCTGTTACGAAACGATTCTCCAGACCATCCCAGCGCTTTCAAATAACCATTGGCCGTCAACTTACCCCATTGGATTTTATGTTTGGGAGCAAAGTGCCGAATCACTGGGTCCAAGGGCACGTCTTGCACATCGATATTCAGCGCCATTTGGGTTTGCCCTTCCACGGTTTGCACCTGACCTCCGATCTTTCCCGGTGCCCCTAGCAGATGCATTTGAATTGGATCAAAGGTGAACTTATCCCCATCAATCCGCACATTGCCAGTAAGATTGGTTGCCCATAAATCACGCCACACCAAGCGCTTAAGGTTCAGGTTTAGGTTAAAATTTCGGAAGCCAAAGCCCACCCCGTTCGGTGCAACGCCGGCTGTCTCGTTGGGCTCGGCGGTGGGGTTAGTGGTTTCTAGAAACGCCATCAACGGCGTGATATCCGCCGCATCACTGGCAACCCGCAACTGTGCACCCGGCGCATTCCAGCGCCGCAAATCCAATGAGCCGGCTAGGTTCACCTTATTCGCGGCCTTCTTCGTGGGCGGCAAATCTACGACACATTGTTTGAGCTGCAGCACACGATTGGTGCCGGCAGCTTGGATGTTCAGTGTCGTATCCAAGGACTGCGCAGGATCTCCCTGCATACGCGCAGGCAGCGTGAATCCCTTAATGGATAACTGCCCATTCACCGCTCCCACTCCCTGTTGAGGCAGGTCCACCTTCAGCTCCTTCATGAGCAGACGCCCGGCAGCAACCGGCCGACCCGGTAGCCATTGATCCAAGGCGCGCCGCGTGAATGCCGGCCCCAAGTTCAATGATTTCACGTCCAACACCAAACCGGCATCCATCATCCGGCCGGTCAAATCGTACTCACCCAAAATGGTATCGTCCTGCTTCACCGTACCTTGGTGGCGTTCCACCGTCAGGTGGAGCTGAGGGCCGGGCTTCCAACTGCCCTTGATAGACTGCTCCAAATCCAACGGTCCAGCGGGCCAAAGCCCGGAAGATTCCGTCAGCCACACCCGTTTCAGGTCCACGCTGGTTTCAAACTGCACTACCCCATCGCTGATCCGGCATTGGCCGTTCAGTTTGTTGACCTGACCGCTCTTGAGTTCCACCCCGCCGCGCCAAGGCTCGGGCACCAGTTGAAACACACGATGATCCACCCCAGCCACATCAAACGCCAATTGGCCAACTCCATTGGTGGCCGTGTATTCTCCACTCCATACCACCGTGCCGGCCGGTTGATCAACCAGTGTAAAGGCGGCCTTGTTGGCTTCCGGCCGAGCCTTCCACGAACGGCCGGCGGGTTGTTGAGTGGTGGCGATATCCAATTCCAATTGTGCGCCCAGTATTTCCTTGGGCAACTGACCTTGCGGATCTTTAAAGCGGATATTGGCGATTTGCACTGGGCCACTCACGGCAACATCGCCGTTGTCGTTCCACTGCAGTTGCAGTGGCTTGGGGTTGGACAATGTGCCCGACTGCAGGGTCGCGGCTCCCAGCCAATTGGTGCGATTCACCAAGGGAGCCAAAAGCGCGTGCTCAAGTTTGGAAGGCTGCAGGACCCATGTCCAATCCCCCTTGAACGAATCAAATTTTCCAGCGCCGCTCACTTGACCGATACCTTGCTCCGGACGATCCGGATCATAGGCCTGCAATTTCACTTGGCGCACATCCCCGTGAAAGCGCCCAGCCTCCGCCCAATGCAAGGTGGCATCCAGTTCACTGAGTCGACCGTAAACCCATTGGGGCCATTGGGTAATATGCCCCTTGGCAATCGCCACACCGCCCCGCAACACCGTGCGATCTCCTGGTTTATGGTTCACGGCCAGGTTGGCATTTAGCACTCCGGACATCACTCCGGGAAATGGATAAAGCGTCCGTGCCAACGCCAAGTCCGTTTGAATCAGCTCAGCTTTTTCAAAGTTAAATTGACCGGTGCGTAGGTTCCAATTCCCACTCAAATCCAGCTTGGCCATCAAGGGTTTCCCCGCAAGCTGCACATCCCCCTCGAGGCGTTGAATCTTGAGCCGTTGTGCCTCATCCAACATGCAATCCATTTGAACTGAACCGTTCAGGCTTTTCACCGGCTGCTCCTGCAACTGCCCGTCAATATTAGACCAATCCAGCGTCCCCACCCAAGCGAAGGGCGTGCTTTGGGTCAAGCCGCCGGAAAAGGTTCCGTTATAAGTCAGCTCACCCGCATCGCTGCGCACGCCGGCTTGAGGAAACCACTCGAGCAATGTAGGAAGATGCGCCGTGATTTTTCCGCTGGATTCACTGAACTGCTGCGAGTGCAAATCCAGCTGCGGTTTACCATCAAAGGTAAAGTAAGATTGCAACGGTGTCCCGATTTCCAGTTTACATTGGGTAAACTCCAGAGTCTTCAAGCCGCTCACGGTGCCAGCCCAATCGAATTGGCCATTACCCAATGGCCGCGTGGCTTCCGCGTGCGGTACGGTCATGCCTTCCACCTTGGTGGAGCCACTAAACTCAATGTGCCGGCCAGCCTGTTGAACGGCCACAGTGAGGGCCCCGCTCAATTCGCCTTCGCGCACATAACGTCCCAACCATGGCTGCCAATCGGCAAGTTGGGTTGGGTGGATATTCAACTCGAACGCCGAGTCCGGCGCATTCAATTCACTGCCTTGCTGCCAACTGACGACCAGTGGCTGTTTCAGGGTGCCTTTCAAAAAAGGTTTTTTCTGGTGATTGGATTCCAGTCCGAAGGCATGAACCTGCACAGTCCGGGCTTCGGGTTGATAGGTCACATCATAGTAAGCCTCCAGCGAATCCATTTCCGGAAGCTTCACCAACCGATGAGTTACCTGGAGGGGCGATGAACTCACTTTGCCCTGCAGCCGCAGGGTGCGGCCGAAATCCGCCACGGCCAATTGATTGGTCGTGCTCAATCGCGTTTGATGGAAGGTCAACTCTTGAGATTGTCCGAGTAGGTTTATCACGCTTTGGTCCACATCCTGAATCGCCACAGCCAACTCCGCCGTACCTTCCGCAAGATTCAGTGGGCCGGCAACCAGCATCTCCCCCAAACCCAATGATCCGGTAACTTCATCTGGCTGCCGACTAAAGGTTAGCCCTAATCGCTCCAATTGATTCCCTGCAAAAGCGACTTCGAAATCGGCTCCCAACCCTTTTGATCCCTCAAATCGTTCACTGGCCTCCTGAACCAGAAGCTTCCCTTTCGGATTCAGCCGACTGAGTTGCCAATGTTCGTCCAAATTTAACTTGGCATCGAGATTAAGTGTGCCCTTTAAATAATCGGCTAGGGTGCTGCCGTTTCTCCATTCAGTAGCCCACCCGAATCCCATACGAACACTGCCCTGATCACGGCCGTTCCCAATTTGTTCAAGATTCACTTTCAATTCGTTTACCCGAAAAACCTGCTTCCCGCCTTCGGGAAGGTCCTTGGAAAAATGAATACTGCCGCCATCAAATTTAACCCAATCCAGCTCCACAGAACGCGCCGCGCCGGGATCAGAAGTTTGTTGGAAAAACGGATCTAGATTGGTTCGCCCCTCCAAATCCTGCGTCACGGTAAATGACGGTTCGCTCAGGATGATCTCGTGAAAGTGTAGGCGGCCATCAAGCAGTTCGCCCAGATCATACCGCACCAGCACACGCTTCACCTCCAAACACTTCGTCTGACCTTCGGCGTTCAGGGTCACTCCCTGCAATTCCAGCGAACTGCCCAGCGACCAATCGGCGGATTTAAAGTGGATGACGCCGTGAACCGACTCGTTGACCTTCGGAAGAATGACTCGGCGTAAGAACCATTCGCTCTCCACCACCTGCCAAGCGAGCAGCGGCAGAATCACCAACGCCGCCACGCCCCCAATCAACCAACGTTTCCACCGGCGTTTGGGGCCTGTCTCGTCCTCCATAAGAGGTTCGATGGAGTAAGGCTGCACCATTCCTCAACTGGCGGAAGGCTACCATGTTGCCCGCTTGCCTGTCACCGCGAATCGGGTGACAATCGCCCGTGCATTTAACCATTGCCATCCCTGCCTTTAACGAGGAAAAGCTCCTGCCCGATACGCTGGCAGCGATCAAGGAATCGGCCAAAGTCTTTGAGACGATGGACTGGGAATGGGAACTGGTGGTGTGTGACAATAATTCTACCGACCGCACCGGCGAATTAGCCCGGGCCGCTGGGGCGCGAGTGGTGTTTGAACCCGAAAACCATATCGCCCGCGCCCGCAATGCCGCCGGACAGACGGCTCGGGGAGACTGGATCCTCTTTGTGGATGCAGATTCCTTGCCAAGTTCGGAATTATTCGCGGCCACCGGTAGGGCAATGCAGCAAACGGATATCCTTGGCGGCGGCTCCACACTCACCATGGGGCGCGTTCCTTGGTGGGCGGCGTTTTGGATTCATCTTTGGAACGGCATCAGCCGGCTGATGCGTTGGCCGGCCGGTTCCTATTTTTTCTGCCGTGCCCAAGATTTCCGCGAACTGGAGGGGTTTTCTAAAACCCTTTACGCTTCTGAAGAGTTGGAGTTTGCCGAACGCCTCAAGCGCCATGGCCGAAGGCAACAGCAACGATTGCACATCATCACCGGCCAGCCACTGATCACATCGGACCGCAAACTTTCGCTTTATTCACCGTGGGAGATGGTACGCCTTTTGATCGCCACGGTTTTCACCGGCGGCCGGGCCCTGGGTGATCCCAATGCCTGTGGCTGGTGGTACGATGGTCGGCGGTGATCAAGGCAACTGTGGCACTAGAGGGGCGTCTTTCGGAATTAAAGGCAACTGCGGATTTTCCGGGGTTGTCGGACCACCCCGTTTGCGGCGGAGTTCCTCCACCAGATTGCGGTATTTTTCGGTGAGCCGCTTCTCTTCCTCCTTAGCCAGATCAATGCCCGGCAGGTTGGATTGCTCGGACATGGCCTTCACCGCGGCGGCTTCAGGCGTCTTCAAAACCGTGGGCCGCATTAGCACAATCAATTCATTGCGCTCATCCACATCACGCGTGCTCTCAAAGAGTTTCCCAATCAACGGCACATCGCGCAGTACGGGAACGCCATCCTCGTAGGTGGTGGTCTTCGTTTTGATAAACCCACCCAGCACAATCATCTCTCCATCGCGCACGGCCACCTTGGCGTTAGCCGACCGATCGGTGGTGATGGGAACACTATTGCCGTTGATGGTTTGTGAGCCAACGATATCTTGAATCTGCTGAACCAAATCCATTACCACGAGACCTTCTTCATTAATGAACGGCCGCACTTCCAAAGTGATGCCAAATTTCTGCATCTGATATTGCGAACTGGTACCGCCACTAATGTCCGTAATGGTACCGGTAACAACCGGCCGCGTGTCTCCGATAAAGAGTTCCGCCAGTTCTGCATGCGAGGTTTGGATGCGTGGCCGCGAATGCATGGTCACCCGAGAATCGTTTTCTATCGCATTCACGGCAACCTCCCAATTGGACCCAAGGAATCCCCAGTAATTAAACCCGGATGTGGCGCCGGAGATGGAGGTATCTGTAAATGCGGCTGGACCGAGAGCCGAAGCCAATGCCCCACGTAATCCGCCCTCCCGGGCATTGGCTGCCGTCCGGTTTTCGCGCAGTGACACTCCAAACGTTTTGTCATCACCCAAAGCGACATCAATAATGATAGCCTCAATCAACACCTGCGGCTGAATAGTGTCCAGCTTATCGATCAGCTCTTTGGCTTTATCGAGATGTCGGCGTGTGCCGATGAGCAGCACCTCGTTGCCGCGTTCATAAGCCACCGCCTTGGTATCCCCCAAAATTGGAAGCCCCGTACCGGTCACGCCGGCACCACCTTGAATCTGGGACAAACGCTGAGCCAGTTGGCCACGATTGGAACCGGCATTTCCGGTTGTAGTTGCACCCGTCGCACCTGCCGTTGTGCGATTGGCGCCGGCAGCATTAATACGACTACTGGTAGACCCAGCTGTGCCGCTAATCGGGGTATTGGTTAGTGTGCTCAAAACTGCAGCAATATCTGCCGAGAGAGCATAGCGAATTTTAATGAGTTCATAATCCTCTTTAATTCCCGGCTCCACGTCTAACTCAGTCAGCACAGTAAGCATCCGCTTCACGTTGTTTGCGGAGTCGCGCAGGATCAACACGTTGGAGCCTTCCACTGTTGTCACGGCGTTGGGCGTCTTGGCCAAGGTGGCCAGCAGATCCATTGCGGCAGCGGTGGGAATGTATTTCAATGGAAACGGCCCCATGACTGGCAATTCGCTATCCGGCAAGGCGGCCAAGGAGAGCACCGGATAATATTGGGGCGGTGTCTTGGCAATCTCGGCTGCGGGAATGACCTGCACAAATTTATCACCCTGTGGGACCACAGCAATTTGGCGCTGCATCAGGAGGGTTTCATAAAAGGCCTTAGCTTCCTCGAAGGTGAGATCGTTGTTCGTCTTGAATTCGAAAGTCACCGAAGGGAGGTTTTGCGCGGGGATCAGGGTCTTGCCCACCAGCGCTCCGTATTCCTCCAACAACGTGGGCAGAGGAATCCCCTGCATGGTGTGACCGGCTGGAATCACGATGGGCGCCGGCGCCGGCGGATCGACCGGATCTACCGGTGGGGCCAGCGGTGCCGGCGGATCTTGAGCCAGCATCGCACTTCCCGTGAGTACCATTATAGCTGTAAACTTTTTCATCATTTCTTTCCTTTCTTTGATTTGTCGGCGGCGGGCTTCGGATAGCTCGCGACAAAAGTGAGATCGATCTTAAGCTGTTTCCGGTCGACCGTGGGTTGCACCGTCATGGCGCTAACGCGAATCATGTTTTGGCCTTCGGACACGTTCTTCAAAAAATCTACGAGATCCACCAAGCTGGATTGGAAGGAGACGGATCGTTTAGTTTCCTCAAAATCCTGATTGCCCCGGGAAGCACCCTGACCACCCCGGCTACGGGTGAAGTTTAGACCACTGCGGCGCGCTTTGCTTTCGATATCCTCCATCAGTTTCTGAGCCTGTCTCCCGTCGCTCACCATTCCGGATTCAGCCGATAGTGTTTCCACATCCATCTTCAGTGTGTCCCGCAACTCCACCAAGTTCGCTGCCGCTTTATTTTCCTCGCGGTACTGGTCGCGCGAAGTTTGTAACTGCAGCAATTTTGGCCCCATCATCAGCCACGCAATATTACCAACGATAAGGAAGGCCAGCAGCAACAAGATCACCGAGCGGCGTTCCTGCGGGCGAATTCCAATGCGATTCAGTGTCTCTATCATTTCCCGGCCTCCTCCCGTCGCAACAGACAAATGATATACCAATCCAAATAACCTCCGGCGCGGGCATCCATATTGGGAGGCTGTACCTGCGAGAACAGAGGCTGGGCGCCCTGCTCATCCACGGCCACCTTTGCCAACGCCTCGGAGTAATCCTGCAGTTTCTGACTATCTTCCTGCGATACACGACCCCGCAGCGTGATGTTGTTTCCCTGATTGTTGCGGCTCTCCGAGAAGACGAGTGAATCCAACGTGACCTCTTCGGGGATATGTTCAGCCACTGACTTAAATACATTGAGCGCGGTCCAGCGCAGTTCGCGCTGTTCCTCCAGCAACCGTCGTTGAACGCCCAATCCCTTCAATTCTTTCTTGAGCTTGATCGCCTTCTGATTCTCCGAGAACGCCGCCTGCTCCTCGCCGGCCACGCGTGTTTTCATCACAAAATAAACGGAGAGAAACACAACGTAGAGCATGCCAGTCCAGATCAACACATTACCCCACACCCGATCGACATCATCCCGGTGATAACGCGCCTGGCGATCGATTGGCAGTAGATTACCCTGGGTGATCGGACGCTCGGCCCGGGCCGCAGCGGCGGCCGCCAGCGCATTGGGATCCGGCGGCTCCTCCACCTGCACTCCTTTGCCTGCCCAGTCATTTAACACACTAAGCCATTCCTCGGCATCCTCATTGGAAGCCACCAAATGCCAATCGGTTTCGCCCGTCAGCCAGCCTTCCAGTTCGCCTGCCCAAGTGGTGGCGGTGAGATCACTGGTCAGTTCGTTCAAATGCTCGCGCGATGACAGGCTCAGCTGAGTGATATTTTGAAGCACCCCTTCATCCCACCACGCCACCGTGCAATGCACTTGCGGATCCACGAAGCGTGGATAAATCCAAGCACCGTCTGGCAACTCCCCGCCTTGCGGCGTGGCCATCACCTGATGCAGCACGGCCGGCTCTAGACGGTCCGGTCGGTATCCCACCTGTTCCAGCTCACCAGCATACCGCTCCACCACGGAACGTTCGGCGACCATCACCACCACCGTTTGTTGCTCCTGATCCGGCCGATGCACCGGCACGCGCTCAAAGGTCCACACCGCCTGCGCCAGTGGTAGGGGGGAAATTTTATCGAGCTGCAGCTCCACCATGCCCGGCAGCTCAACCTCATTGCACAAGGGCAACTGCAGCACGCGGAAGAAGACCTGTTCGGCCGGCAACCAAGCATCGTTCTGACAATGCGGCCGCCACATTTGGCTGGTGTCCCGGTCAAGATGCTTGGCTGGCACGGGTTGATCCATCAACGTGTCGCGCACATCCACCAGCTTCATGCGGCGTTTACCTTTGGCAAACCGCCAGAACTGCTGCCGGCCGGTGGAGCAATCAATTACATTGCAGGTATCCGGCAGAGCCGGCGGCTTGAGAGGCTTCGATGTCGGTTCCGTCGCCATCAGAAATTCTCCATGGGCTGCTCGACCATCGCCTCGGAGCTCTGGGTAACACGCAGCACCTCCTCAATGGTGGTCACACCCGCCAAGGCGCGCCCCCAGCCATATTCGCGCAGGCTTTTCATCCCTTCACTCCGAGCTAGTTGCCCGATCACCGAAGCCGAGGCGCGATTGATCACCTGTTGTTGAATGGCTTCACTGTTACTTAACAATTCGTAAATCCCCGAGCGCCCTTGGTATCCGCGCCCACCGCAGGCGTCACAACCGGCGCCCTGCCAGAACTTCGCCCCCGCCGCGTGCGCCGGCGGAAATTCCACGCTCAATAAATATTCCTTACTAACTGTTTGCTCGACTTTGCATTCTGGACATATGGTGCGCACCAATCGCTGCGCCATCACCGCTTCAATCGCGTCAGCTACGAGGAACGGTTCCATGCCCATATCGATCAGGCGCGTGAACGCGCTGGGAGCATCGTTGGTGTGCAGCGTGCTGAACACAAGGTGACCGGTGTTCGCCGCCTGAATGGCGATCTCAGCCGTCTCGCCATCACGAATCTCACCCACCATGATCACATCCGGATCCTGCCGTAGGAAATGGCGCAACACATGGGCAAAAGAACGGCCAATGTCGTTTTTCACTGACACCTGATTCACCCCTTTCATCTCGTACTCCACCGGATCCTCCACCGTCATGATCCGTTTATCGATGGAGTTGATGGTGTTCAAAAATGAGTAAAGCGAAGTCGATTTACCGGAACCCGTCGGGCCGGTAACCAGCACGATACCGTGCGGTTGATGAATGATCTCTCGGATGGGGGCCTCAATTTCGCGACTCATGCCCAGTGTATCCATACCCTTGAGCACACTGCCCCGTGTCAGCAAACGCAGCGAAACACTCTCGCCATACACCGTTGGCACGGTGGACACACGAATATCAATCTCCTCCCCTTTGATGCGGACATTGATGCGACCATCCTGCGGCAGGCGTTTCTCGGCGATGTTCATGCCGCTCATCACCTTGATGCGGGAAATGAGCGCGGCCTGCAGCCTTTTAAGTGCCGGCGGCAACGACATCTGGTGCAAGATCCCGTCAATGCGATGGCGAATCTGCAGTTCATCTTCGTGCGGCTCAAAATGGATATCCGTTGCGCGACTGCGGTATGCCTGCCAGATGACCTGATTGACGAATTTGATAATGCTGGCCTCCTGATCGCCCTCGGCGATTTCCTTGTCATCGGAAAACATCAGCTCCAGATCATCATCATCATCCACCTCGTCCTGCGCCAGCTCATCAATCGTCTCCGCGCCGACGCCGTAGTATTTCTCGTACGCCTTGGAGATGTCTTCAGCCGGTGCCAGCACGAAACGCACTGGCCCCTGTGCCGCAAAGCGCACGGCATTGAGCAGATCGGTATGGAACGGATCACTCACTACCACCACCAACACGCCTTCTTCCATCGTGACCGGCAGTACGGAATATTGACTGGCCACTTTGGAGGAGATTTTTCGGCGCGCCTCCACTGAAGGCTTCACTTCCGACAGATCAATACTGCGCCAATCAAAGGCTTCACCCACGCGCTTGAGGTAATCTATCTCGCTGATGTTATTGCGGCGGCACAGGTATACAGGGAAAGTATCCACTAGCCCATCCTCGGCCCGTTCCCGACGCCAGTCTGCCATCAAGGCATCCCAATCGTCTTCACGCGCCAAGTGCGCAGCAATGCAGAATTGTTTAAACGAAGCGTAAGCCATCCAAACGCCCTACCCGTTGCCGGGCCCCCCTCGCGTTTCCACCCATGGAAAACCGCCTCAAGTTATTGAGGCGTGGTGAAAAACTAACATTTATATCGGGCCCAGCAAGCTCAAAAAGTGTTCAGTTACCTCAAACACCACGCCAATATCGGCAAATCTCAGGCCAAACTGACGTGCATTTCACATTGCAATTAGACGCATTTTTCACAATCCGGTTACATGAATAACCTTGGAATAATTCCGCCCACTACGTTCATTGACTGGGTGAACCGACGCACCCTAGTCTTACCGTGCGCCCGTGCGGGGCCCTGATCCTCCTGCCTGGATGTCGTGCCCCCCGGGGTTGGCCCGCGATTCACAGTGGAAAACGTTTACGTTAGCGCGTCCAACGGTAAGTTAATCGTGCGCCCTCTTCAGGGCGAACCCTTGCTCGGCCAGATTCAGAAAACCCATTCCGGCCTGACGTTCACCCCGCAATTTCCATTTCTCGCTGGGCAGACGTTTGAGGCGGTGTTTATTGGGGCCGATGGACGGCAATCGGCGGCGGTGCATACGTTTCCCAGTGGGGACACGGTGCCGGCGAATCATCTGAAGTTTTACCTGAATTTCAGCGAACGCATGACACAGGGAAACATCTTTCGGCATTTTCGGCTGACCGATCTCGCCACCGGAATACCGGTTGAGGAACCCTTTCGCGAAACGGAGTTGTGGAGCGACGATGGCAAACGCCTAACGCTCTGGCTCCATCCCGGTCGACAAAAGACCGGTGTGAACTTGAACGTGAATCTCGGCCCAGTGCTAGAGCCGCGCCGGCGTTATGCGCTAGAAATTGCGGCGGACTGGATGATCTGGCCAGCAACAATCTACTACGCAAGTTCGAGATCAACCTCGAGCAACCCAATGCCCCGGCTTTCGCCGGCCCGCGTTATCTCAAATTTCAAACGCGCTGACCGACGGGGGGACGAGTTCCACCGCGTCCATGATTGGTTTGTCACAGACCTACGCCTCGCGCAGTTCCATGACGAGATCCTTGCTCTCGACGGAGTCACCAATGGCCACGTTGACCTTGTCCACCACCCCATTGGCGGCGGCGTACACCGTGGTCTGCATTTTCATGGCCTCCATGGTCAACAACTTGTCGCCCTTGGCCACTTTCGCGCCGACGCCCACAGCCACCTCGGTGATGATGCCGGGGATGGGTGCGCCGACATGGAGGTCGTTGCCGGGATCAGCCTGAGCAATCGCCTTCTCCTGCACATTCATGGAGGCATCGGCAATCTCCACTTCGCGCGGATATCCGTTTAGCTCAAAGGTCAGCGTGCGAATCCCTTCTTCATCGGCGTCGCTGATGTTGATGAGCTTAATGTAGAGCGTCTTGCCTTCCTCGATGTCTACAGCGATTTCCTCGCCGAGTTGCAACCCATAAAAGTACGTGGAACTGGGCAGCACGGACACATCGCCGTATTGGCGGCGGAACTTGTTGTAGTCCTTGAACACCTCCGGATACATGAGGTAGCTGAGCAAATCATCGTCGGTGACCTTGCGGCTAATCTCGTCCTCCACCTTCTTGCGCGTGCGCTCGAGGTTCAGCGGCTTAAGATCGGCACCGGGCCGGCCCTTGAGCGGCTTCTGTTTACCGAGCACGACCTTCTGCACCTTGCGCGGCCAACCGCCCACGGGTTTGCCGAGGCGACCTTTCATCATGTCGATGACCGATTGCGGGAACGGTGTGGCACCGGGCTCGAGGTTCACCACATCCAACGGCTTAATGCCGCGGGTCACGAGGAACATCGTCATGTCGCCAACCACTTTGCTGGAGGGGGTCACCTTCACGATGTCGCCAAAGAGATCATTGACTTCGGCGTAGGTGCGGGCCACTTCCTTCCAGCGCGCACCGAGCCCCATACTCTCGGCCTGCTCGCGCAGATTGGTGTATTGTCCGCCGGGCATTTCATGCTCATAAATATCACCAATCCCACTGCGCGGGCCGGTATCAAACGGCGCATACACACGGCGCACGGCTTCCCAATAATCGGAGAATTCGTTCAGTGTCCCGAGATCCAACCCGGTTTCGCGTGGGGTATGATCCAGCGCGGCCACCACGCTGTTGAGATTCGGCTGACTGGTGGAGCCGGACAGAGACGCAATGGCCAGATCGGCAATATCCACGCCGGCCTCGGCAGCCTTGAGCACGGAGGCGGCATTGACACCGCTGGTGTCGTGCGTGTGGAAATGAATCGGCAAGCCCACCTCTTGCCGCAGGGTTTTCACCAGCTTCTGCGCAGCGTACGGACGGCACAGACCCGCCATATCCTTAATGCACAAGGTGTGGGCACCCATCTTCTCGAGTTCCTTCGCGAGCTTCACATAGTACTCGAGCGGATATTTGTCGCGTTCACCGTCGAGAATATTGCCGGTATAACAGATCGTGCCTTCACACACCGCGTGGGTTTCGCGCACGGCCTCCATGGCTGCCTTGAGGTTGGGTAGATAATTCAGCGAATCGAAAATCCGGAAAATATCCATGCCGTTATCGGCCGAATGCTTCACAAACGCCTTCACGACGTTGTCCGGATAATCGGAGTACCCCACGGCGTTGGAGCCGCGGAAGAGCATTTGAAAACATATGTTCGGCACGGCCTCGCGCAGTTGACGCAGGCGCTGCCACGGATCCTCTCGCAGGAAACGCATGGCTGTGTCAAACGTCGCCCCGCCCCACATCTCAAGGCTGAACAAGCCCGGTGTACGACGCGCGATGGCGTCGGCGGCGTTGAGCATATCCTCCGTGCGCATGCGCGTGGCGAACAGGCTTTGGTGCGCGTCGCGCAGAGTCGTGTCGGTCACCAACAGGCGTTTTTCCTTGCGCGCCCAAGCGGCGAACTTCTCCGGCCCTTTCTCCAGCAAAAGCTGTCGTGTGCCCGCAGGGGGTTCCTGATCACCGTTATAGGCCGGCTCCGAGATAGACGCAAAAGGCTCCTTCACCTCAAAGCCCTTGGCCTGCGGATTGCCGTTCACCACCACATCGCCAATGTATTTGAGCAACCGGTTCGCACGATCGCGGCGCGGACGGAAGGTGAAGAGCTCCGGCGTGGTGTCGATCAATGTCGTGCTCGCCTGTCCCGTGCGAAAGGTCTCGTTCTTGATGACGTTTTCGATGAACGGAATGTTCGTTTGCACGCCGCGAATCCGGAATTCCTTTAGCGCGCGATCCATGCGATCGAGCGCCATCGGGAAGTTCATGCCGCTGGCGGTGATCTTAACCAGCAGCGAATCATAAAACGGCGTGATCACACTGCCCGCATCACCCTGGCCGCCGTCTAGTCGCAGCCCGAAACCCGCCGCCGAGCGGTAGGCAATGATGCGCCCGTAATCCGGCGTAAAATTATTGGCCGGATCCTCCGTGGTCACCCGCGCCTGCACGGCGTGGCCGACACACGGTATGTTCTCTTGCTTGGGCAACTGCATCTCGTCCCCATGCAGGTTTTGCCCCTGCGCCACCTGAATCTGCGCCCTCACCAGATCGATACCCGTCACCACTTCCGTGACCGTGTGCTCCACCTGAATGCGAGGGTTCATCTCGATGAAGAACCATTTTTTGGAATCCATGTCGTACAGGAATTCCATGGTGCCGGCGTTGTCGTACTTGATGTGCTGGGCCAGTTCCACGGCGGCCGAGCAAAGCTCGCTCCGCACGGTTTCATCCAGCGCCACGCTGGGGGCAATCTCCACTACCTTTTGATGCCGCCGCTGCACTGAACAATCGCGCTCGTACAAATGCATCACGTTGCCGTGTTGGTCGCCCAGAATCTGCACTTCAATATGCTTGGCACGCGGCACGTATTTCTCGAGGAACACAGCCGGGTTGCCAAACGCACGATCGGCTTCGCCGCGGGCTTCATCGAGCAGTCGCTCCAGATCTTTGGCCTTTTGCACCACGCGCATCCCTCGGCCACCGCCGCCAAAGGCCGCCTTAATGATCAACGGGAAGCCAATTTCCTTGGCCACCTTTACCGCCTTGGCGCGGGTGGTGATGGGGTCATCGGTGCCAGGTAGAATCGGCACGCCGGCCGCCTTAGCCAACGCACGCGCCTCGGTTTTGTCGCCCATCTTGCGCAGCAACTCTGGCCGCGGTCCCACAAAGGTGAGTCCAGCCTTGGCGCAGGCCTCGGCAAAGTCGGCGTTCTCCGCCAGAAATCCGTAGCCAGGATGGATGTAATTCACCCCGCGCTCCTTAGCCATTTCCACGATGCCCTCAATATCCAGATACGCGCCCACCGGGCCCTTGCCCACACCCACCAGATAGGCTTCATCCGCCTTGAAACGGTGCACAGCCAGACGATCCTCCTGCGCGTATATTGCCACGGTGCGCATGTTCATCTCCGTGGCGGCGCGGAAAATGCGGATGGCGATCTCGCTGCGGTTGGCCGCCATCAATTTCATCGGCCCATCTGCCGATGGTTTAGTCTTCTTGGATTTCCTAGCCATGGGGGCGGGCCTTTTAGCAAAATTGCCCCTAAAAGCAAAGCCGCAAAGGATTGAATTACATAATGATTCCGCCTTGCTTCCTTCCCCAAACAGCCCACTATTCCTCAGTTCATGAGAACCCTACTATTCCTCATTTTTTTCCTACCCTTTGCCACCCAAGCCGCCGTAACCGCGTTCGAGGTAGGCCCGGGCAACACCAATCAACTGCCCAAGGGCAAGGAAGCCGACGGCATCATTGGCGATTTCATATTACGCAATGACCACGTCACCGCCGTCATTTCCGGCAACCAACCCCTGCGCCGAGCCAACATGAGTACCTTTTACGGTGCCGGCGGCATCACGCCCGGGTGTCTTTATGACCTCACTCTGAACAAGCACCAAAACGACCAGCTCACCATCTTTGCCCCTGGCAGCCAGCGAGGCGACATCTCGCATATTCGCATTGCCCAAGTCGGCGGTTCCGGAGCCGATGCCGTGGCGGAGATTGAGGTGGTGGTGACCGCCGAACGCAACAAGGGGCTTTACAAAAAACATGTGTACCAACTGGACGCCATGTCCCGCGGTGTATTGATCACCACCACCTACCGCAACGATTCCAAGGAAGCCCGCAGCGGGAGTGTGGATGACTACTGGAAACCCTCCGGCAAACGCGGCACGTTCCAGGGCGTACGCTGGATTGATGCAGTGGACCCGGCGGATCGCGGCAGTTACGCCGCCGTCTGGGTCAACGGCCAACGCCGCAGCGGCATCGCGTCAAACCCGGGATCTCTGTCCCTCAAGCCGGGCGAGACGGCGACGTACACGCGCTTCCTTGCCGTGGCCAATTCACCCGCCGCCGCGGTAAGTGAAGCCTTTGTGTACGCCACGCCCACCAAAAACCTGCTGGCCGGCGAACTGAAAGACCCTGTCGGACAACCCGTGAATGACGCCACTTTCGAAATCCGCCACAGCAATGAAACGCTACCGGGATACCCTTTGGGCCAAGGGAAATTTTCCGTGTACCTGCCCGACGGGGAATACGGCGTGCGCATCACCGACCGCGGTCGAACCCCTGTAGAGCGCAAGGTGACCCTGAAGAGTAATCAAGCCTCGGTACTCAACGAGAAGCTCTCCGCCCTCTCCGGGGTCGTGTTGAACATCACCGATACCGGCGGCAACTCCATCCCCTGCAAGGTGCAGTTCAGCGGCCTCAACGGCACGGCGACCCCTAATCTCGGCCCGCAAAATCGCGCACACGGTTGCGTGGACCAATGGCACTCGGAAACCGGCAAGTTTAACGTGCCGCTTGATCCGGGCATGTATCGATTGGTCATCACGCGCGGCATTGAGCATAGCCATCTCGTGCGCGAACTCACCGTGAAGGCCGGTGAATTTGCGGAGGTGACCGGTAGCCTCAAGCGGTTGGTCAACACCGCCGGCTGGGTGAGCACGGATTTTCACAATCACTCCACGCCCAGCGGCGATAACCAGTGTGGCACAGACGACCGACTCATCAACCTCGCTGCCGAGCACATCGAATTTGCGCCCACCACCGAGCACAATCGCCTCTACGACTGGACGCCCCACATCAAAAAACTCGGGCTCACCGAGCATCTCCGCACCATCGTCGGGCTCGAGCTCACCGGTGGTGGTGCCGGCTCGCATCATAATGCCTTTCCCTTGCCCGCGCCCCAGCCTTATGCGCAGGACGGCGGCGCGCCCGTGTTCCAGAACGACCCGCGGCTCAATGCCATCGTCCTGCAAAACCACGGCGGCTGGAATCCCAACCGCTGGGTGCACATCAACCATCCCAACCTCACCGAGAAATTCTGGGACCGCAATCTCGATGGCAAGGCCGACGGCGGTTTTGCCGGCTACGAACAATACATCGACGCCTTTGAGTCTCAGAACTTCCGGGGCAACAACATTCTAGCCACCGCCCCGTGGACCCTTTACCGGCGCGGCACGCAAGAAAGGGTGCGCGAAGTGCGCGAGTTTATCTGGCTGCAAATGCTCAACCAAGGCTACCGCACGCGGGCCATTGCCGTGGCCGACGCCCATTCTGTGTACGGCAACGGCGTAGGCGGCTGGCGCACTTACATCCCCAGCAGTACCGATAAGCCGGCCGAGATTGATCCGGACGAAATCATCCGCAACGCCAAGGCCGGCCGGCTGATGCTGACAACTGGGCCGTTCCTCGAAGTCACCGCCAACGGCGCCCTTCCCGGCAGCGATATCACCGCCAAGGACGGCAAGGTCAACTTGAAGGTGAAAATCCAATGCGCCGACTGGGTGCACATCAATCGCGTGCAGGTGCTCGTCAATGGTCGGCAGGATCCGAACCTGAATATCACCGCCGAGAAAAACCCGAAAATGTTCAAAAAGACACCCACGGTGTTTGAAACCACGTTCACCGTGGACCTCAAGGAAGACGCCCACCTCATCGTCGTGGCCATGGGCGAAAACGCCGATCTCAAAACTGGCTACGGCACCAGCACCAACGCCAGCCTCAAACCCTGCGCCTACATCAACCCCATTTGGGTGGACACCGACGGCAACGGATTTCAGCCCAACAAAGACACTCTCGGTTGGCCGCTACCGTTGGGCCGACAGGACCCCGCCAAGATTCGTGCGTTGTTAAAGGCGAAGGGGAATTAACCGAGCGCGGTCGTTAACGGTGATGCATCCGGTAATGTTGCCGGAGCAGGTCCTTGCCGTAATCGTTCCCGTTTGGTGTTCGAATTACAGTGTGGATGTGCTGGCGCGTGGGGACACGTGACCGGGCTAGGGCAATCGGGCGCTGGTGATCAAACTCGATCAGAATCACGGGACTCTGGATGCGATAATAAAACACGCTCTCCTTCCCGGTCCCACCCAGCCATCCGAAATAAGTGCTGTCCATATGTTTCTTCACATCCGCCAGCTTCACTTTAGCGTGGCCTTCAGCCATGTGCCCCACATACACGCCGATCAATTCAAGTAACTTCTCCTGTTGCGGAGCCGTTAAGGCATCGCCGCGAATGCCCATATAATCGAGTACCTGATTGTCGCGAAACGCCTCGCCGATATTATTAGTTGGGCCCTTGGCATCACCCACGATTGCCTTTGCCCGCTGTTCGGCATCGAGCATCTGGAGGAACCCCACCCCCTTGTCCTGCTCGGCCTGACACACCTCCGCTCCCTTAAATTGACCGCCTTCGGCTTTCACCGGTTCAGACCCCATGAATACCGGGCTCATGACTACCTGACCGCCGAGCACAAAGTAATTGATCACCACGTGATGTCCATCGAGTTGCCAGCCCCAGGGTTTGGTGGCGCTGGGTTCGCCCATGATCGTGATCCAATACAACCATTGACCGTACTCCTCAAAGCGCTGCGTCAACTCCGCCAGTGTGCCGTTGAGCTTCATGATGTCGCGCGTCTGCTTCAGTCCGTCGGCACTGAGGCTGGCTTTCAACAAGTTGAACGCCAGTTCGCGTTGTCCTTCAGTCATCGTATTAAACCCCTTGCCCTGCCGCACATAACGATGGCGGTTGTCCCACTGACGCCATTCCAAGTCGTCAACGGCATATAGGGTTTTTTTTCGATCAGCCGGAGTCAGACTTACCAAAAACGCCTTGGCCGCCTGCCGCACTGGTTCTGTGCTGACGCCGGTTTTGCGGATTGGAAACAAGTTGGCCGGCGGCACATCCAGATAATAGACACCCTTAAACGGCTCCTTGAGAGCCTCTTCGCGAGGAGCATCCCCGCGGCCCTTCGGTTGAGCCTCGGTTTCAGGAGAGATAATGCCCGCCACAATCGCGACCCCAATGATTACAGTATTTTTGGTCATGGATTCAGTTCCTTCATTGCCTGATGAATCGGCCTTAACCGATCGGCCAATTCCGCCGCTTTTAACGGTTGCTCAGCGGACAGATCGTGCGCCTCGATCGGGTCTCGTACAATATCGAATAGGTTCAAACCTACTGAGTCCCAGATCAATTTCCATTTCCCATCCAGCACGGCAAACCCGCCGCCTTCCCCCCCCACAATCACGGGTGGTCGCTCGATGGGTTTCCGATCCCGAATGGCCGGCCAACAGTTCACGCCATCCAACGGTTTGGCGGGTTTCAGAGGAACTGTCGCCAAGGCCGCCAATGTGGGCAACAAATCCTGAACGGCCATGAGTTGATCTGTCGTGGCACCAGACCTGATGGTCGCTGGCCAACGCATCACAGCCGGCACGCGGATACCGCCCTCCTGCAGCATACCTTTGCCGCCGCGCAATTTAAGTTGCCCCGGCTCGAACTGCGGCATTCGACGACTTAAGCCGGAACCGTTATCGCAAAAAAACATGACGAGCGTGTCACGCTCCATGCCTTCGGATTTCAGAGTGGCCAGGATTCGGCCAATGGCGGCGTCCATGGCCTCTATCGCACCGGCATGACTCAAGCGCCGGCGGGTAAATCCAAGCCGCTGATATTTCTGGATCAACCTCTCCGGTGCCTGAGCCGGCGGATGAGGAGCATTGAAGGCGACGTACAGAAACACCGGCCGGTTCTTGTCCCGCCTTTGCAGGCGTTCTATCGCCTCGGACGCAATCAGGTCCGTGGAATATCCTTCTACGGCTGCCGGCTGGCCGTTGCGATACCAACCGGAGTGGCGGGATCCAACCGTGGCGTAGTAGTTAATGCCGCCACCATAGAAACCAAAAAACTGATCAAAACCGCGCGCACTGGGAAGACTAGCCCGATCGATCATGCCAAGGTGCCATTTTCCAGCCATGAAAGTCTGATAACCCGCCTGACCCATCCATTCCGGCAAAAAGCCTTCATCCTTGGGCACGCTACCCGCGCGCCCGATCACGCCCGTGATACCCATGCGCGCCGGCAACCGACCGGTCATCAACGCCGTTCGGGTGGGACTACAAACAGGGTGCACATAGAATCGGTTTAAGCGAATGCCGTCCCGTGCCAGTTGATCAATGTGCGGCGTAGAAATCCGGCTCTGGTGATACCCCACATCATTCCAACCCATATCATCGGAAACCAGCAGGACGATGTTCGGGCGGGACGGCCGATCCGTGTCAGCAACAAGAATTCCAGACGATCCCGCTAGCCCATATACCAAAATTCCAATCGCCCGCCACATGCCTTAGGGGCGCGGGCGCGGACCGAACCGGCTTCGGCCAATCCCGTCGGTATTGGGGGTTTTGCTTTGCCAACGCTGTCCCGCGGCTGCGCCCTGACTCCGGTGTTGTTCATAGGTCAAGGTACTGGGTTGATGCCGTCCTACGGCTTTGTACAGAGATTGCTTAAGCTGGGCGGCTGTGGTCAGGAGTGAAATTTCCTGAATCACCTTACCCTTTAGGCCAAAGATATCGGGCTGGATCACTACATAACCGGCTTGAGTTTTCAACCCGGTGATCGCCTTGAATTCTCCCAGTTGGGTTACTGGCACATACAGGGCGCGTCCTAGAAATTCATCAGCCCACGCCATGGGTTCAAGTTGCTGTTCCATCTGTTTACGCTGCGCCGCGTTGCCAAACACTGCAACCAAGGGCAGACGGTCAGCTGCCGCAATATTCAGGGCCAGTTTAATGTCAGCGAGGTACGGTAGCGGCACGCGGCCAACGGGTTTATCTTTGCCCGGATACGCCAAGGCAATGGCTTCCATGGTTTGCGCCATTTTGCCAATTACCTCGGGCGGTTGTTGGTGAATTCCGCGACCCACTTGCCCCCCAAAAGCCCATGCCGGACTGCGGCCGGCTCGCACCAGTGATGTACGCCCATCCGGGCTCATTAGGGCAAATACTGTGTTTTGCAGCACTCCTCCAGGGGCAAACACACCCTTGAGCACTTCGTTTTCATCGGCGTTTTCGTAGGTAGCCAAGCGAATGCAAACGAACTTCCGGGAAGCGGCGATAACGTCTTGATCGGCCAGGAAACTCCTGTCCATGCTGGTCTTGCCCGGTCACCATACCCCCGGCACATTGTGGCACTGTGGCGCAGCAGAAATCAGCAGAATAGGCTTCCCCGTGCGCTCTGCCTCGGCCAAGCCGCCTTTCCAAGTGCCGAACCAAGCAATTTGATCCGCCGCTGGGCTCCATTGACTCAAGGCCGTCAGGCACCCTAGCAAAATTCCAAATCGTTTCATCGTAAAATCCTTTTTAACGGACGTTCTTATGCTCTATCGAGTTACAGTTTCTCGAAAGGACCCTTAAAAAATGTAACCAAACTCCAAATGAACCGTCAAAACGATAGACACCAAGCCCAAGCGGCGTCACTCTTACCACACAATGAAAGCTCACTATCTTTTGCCTGCCGTTCTCGGGAGCCTATTGCTCACACCCATCGATACACAAGCCCAGGGACGCCCAGGCGGCCAATCTAACATTCGGGAATTGTTCCTCAAACAATTTGATAAAAATGGCGACGGCAATATCGGCGAAAACGAACGGCCCAGCCGCGAACAAATTCAGGAATTTTTCCGTAAACAACAAGGCAACCAAACCGCACCCGGCCGACCCGGTGCCGGTGACCCCGGTCAGAGTCGCCCTGGCGGTCCTGGTCAAGGTCGCCCTGGCAGCCTTGGTCAAGGTCGCCCTGGCGGCCCCGGTCAGGGAGGCGGTCGGCCCGGTGGTCCAGGGCAAGGTGATCGCCCCGGATTTGGCGGGCCCGGTCAGGGCGGTTTCCCCGGAGGCCCTGGGGGACAACCTCATCGCAATCCATTGGCAACAGTACTCGATGCAGATGGCGATGGTGTGATTTCAGCTAATGAACTAAAAAATGCCTCCAAGGCCCTCTCTCAACTGGATCGCAATCGGGACGGGAAAATTACACGCGATGAGATGTCCCCACGCCAGTCCGACAACCAAGGAGGACGTGATGACTTCCGCCGCCCAGGAGGACCAGGCCAAGGGGGACGTGATGACTTCCGCCGCCCAGGAGGACCAGGCCAAGGGGGACGTGATGACTTCCGCCGCCCAGGAGGACCAGGCCAAGGGGGACGCGATGACTTCCGCCGCCCAGGAGGACCAGGCCAGGGTAGACCGGATAGCCCTTCCAACCCGCGCGGCCCAAGGCCAGGAGGCCCGGGACGCAGCGAAGCGTAATCTACAAACCGATGAGACTTTGGCTCCTTCCAGCACTCCTTGCATGGGGACTAGTTATCACCGGTAATGCGGCCCCAAAAAACTGGCCGCAGTGGCGCGGCCCAAGCGGCGATGGAATCACCCAAAACGAAACAGTTCCCACAAACTGGGGTGAATCCAAAAACCTCAAGTGGAAGCTAAAACTACCCGGCCCCGGTGCATCCAGTCCAATCATTTGGGGTAATCAACTGTTTCTCACGTGCTACTCCGGTTACGGTGTGGGTAAAGCCAATGGTGACCTGCGCAGCCTTATGCGCCACGTGGTTTGTGTGGATACAAAAACCGGTAAGATTCAGTGGCAAAAGGATATCAAAGCACAGGGCAATGAGGATCAATATGGCGGAATGGGAGTACCTGAACACGGTTACGCCACCGCCACGCCCGCAACCGATGGCAATGCAGTTTATGTCTATCTCGGCAAAACCGGGCTAATTGCCTTTGACCTTAATGGCAGCGAAATTTGGCGCGCGGCCACCGGAATTGACTCCAGCCGCAAACGCTGGGGAGCCTCAGCCAGTCCCGTTTTATACGAAGGCAAAGTGTTTCTAAATGATCTACTCCGAGGGCATCAAATACTCGCGCTAAGTAAAACAAACGGCAATGTGGCGTGGAAATGGTCTCCCAGCGACATCGGGAGTTATCAGGACTCATACGCCACACCAACTTTGGTTCGTTCAGGCGACCGTACCGATCTAGTTCTAGCAGTGTCCAACGAGATTTGGGCGTTTGATCCAAAGAAAGGCGGCATCAATTGGTATGCTTATACAAACGTGGGGGGCAGCAATGTTTCTCCAAGCGTGATCGCCAGCAATGGTGCACTTTATGCTTTCGGTGGCTATCCACGCCAAAGCGGAGTGGCCCTCAAGATCGGCGGTAAAGGAGACATTTCCGAGTCTCACAAGCTCTGGACTGCCACACGTTCCCCCTACGTACCCTCCCCATTGTATTATGAAAACCATCTATATTGGATGGATCGTAGCGGATACGCGGTATGCCTAAATGCCAAAACCGGCAAAGAAGTGTTTCGTGAACGACTCACAAGCCGTAATCGTACACCGAAATTTTATGCCTCGCCGGTTTTTGTTAATGGAAAAGTTATTTCCATTAGCCGAAATGCCGGTGCATTTATTATTGAAGCCAAACCTAAATTCAAACAGTTGGCACAAAACGAATTTGCCGGTGACCGCAGTGTTTTCAACGCTAGCCCAGCTGTGGCCAATAATCGCTTGTATCTCCGTTCCGATACCCATCTCTATTGCATCGGCGAATAAAACGACCTAGTGCAGGGTTTACAGAGTGCTCTGGTTCGATCAGGATTTTCAACACACCTGTTGCAGGTTGATTTCCATGAAAACGAATCGTCGCACTTTTCTCAAGACCACCACGGGCGCCGCAATAGCGTTGCCAAACATCATCTCCAGCCACGCCTGGGCCAACAAACCGAGTAACACCATCGGGATCGGCTTCATCGGCGTCGGCAAACAAAGTGGCGGGCATCTGGGCTTTTTTCTCGGTCAACAAGACTGCCGAGTAGTGAACCTGGCTGAGGTCGCCCAAGTGCGCCTCGATAACGGCCTCAAGCGCGTTGCCGATAAATACGGTGCCAATCACGCCTGCAAAGCCACCCAGGATTTCCGCGAAACCCTCGCTGACAAACGCGTCGATGCCGTGGTGATCGGCACTCCGGATCATTGGCACGCGATCCCTTCCATCATGGCCGCCGAGGCCAAGAAGGATGTGTACTGCGAGAAACCCCTCACCGTCACCATCCGCGCCGCGTTGGAGACCGTGAAAGCCGCCCGCAAACACGACATCGTCTATCAGGTCGGCAGCCAGCAACGCACGGAGTTTGGCGGTCACTTCCGCAAGGCCGTGGAATGCATCCGCAACGGCCGCGTGGGTAAAGTCAGCAAAATCAAGATCGGCGTTGGCGCCGCCGGCTTCCCCTGTAATTCGCTCCCCGAGAAAAAACCCGACGGCATCGACTGGGACATGTGGCTTGGCCCTGCGCCCGAGCGCGCCTTTAGCTCCGTGCTGTGCCCCACCGACGTTCATCGCCATTTCCCCCAGTGGCGGCGCTACCGCGAATACGCCGGCGGCGGCCTCAGCGACATGGGCGCGCATCATTACGACATCGCCAAATGGGCCATGGACATTGACGAGACTGGCCCCGACAAAATCATCCCACCCAAAGAAGGTTCCAGCGGCCTGAAGATGATCTACGCCGACGGCCTAGAGATCATTCACGAAAGCACCAAGGACGCCTTCAACGACGTGGTCTTCTACGGCGACGAAGGCACGCTGTACGTCGGTCGCCGCGGCATCACCGCCGATCCCAAGAGCGCGGTGGATTCCCCCTTCGGCGGCAAAGACTGGCGCCTTCCAGACATCGGCCGCAGCCATCGCCGAAACTGGATCGACTGCATCCGAAGCCGCAAACGCCCCGTGGCCGACGTCTCCTACGGCGCCCACACCAGCATCCTCTGCAGCCTCGCCAACCACGGCTACCAACTCCGCCGCGACCTCCAGTGGGACGCCAAGAAATACCAGTTCTCAGGCGATCCCGATGCCAACGCCCTCATCGACCGCCCAGGCCGCGGCGAGTGGAAATTGGCCTAATGAAGCTGACTTGACGCCCCGCCAACAACCGTTACGCTGGCAAAGTTGATGAGCACGATTGATCCGGCATTACAATCGTTTATGCGTCGCGTGCACGCGATGATGATATATCGGTCCGTGCTCCGCTGGAGCGCGCTCTGGCTGATGATTGCCGGCGTAGTCGTACTTGGTATTCGGTTCACCAGCGATCTGCCGGGAGACTGGTGGAAATACCTGTTGGCCTCGTGGACCTTGCTCGTGGCGATAGCATGGTATCGCGAAAGCCAACGCCGACCAGATCCCAAACAGTTACGAGCAGCATTCGACCGGCAAAACCACGCGGGCGGCTTGGTGATGGCCGCTGCCGAGGTGGACACCCGTTCGTGGGAAGCCCGGTCCGGTTCGCTCGCCCTGCCCTCCGTGCAATGGCACAGCGGCAGCGCGTGGCTGGGCACCATATTGGCCTTGGTGTTTTTCATTACGGCACTGCTCGTGCCGGTAAAGTATGCGCGCCTAATCGCCGATCCGCCCTTGGAGATCAGCCAGCAAGTGGAGGATCTGCATGAGCAGATTGATGTGCTCGAATCCGAATACATCCTCTCCCCTCAACAAGCGGAAAACAAACGCGAGGAACTCGACCGTATCGCCGATCAGGCCTCTGGCTTAAACCCTTCCAAGACCTGGGAAGCGCTTGATCAACTGCTGCACACCAACGAACAAATCGCCCAGCAACAAGCCGAGGATGCCTTGTCCAAACTCAACGCCCTCAACGAAGCCTCACTACTCGGCAAAGCGCTGGAGATGCTGCCCAAAGGTTTGGAAGACCAAAAGGCGTTTGAAGAAGGCCTCAAGCAACTCGGCCAGTTGATGAATCAATTGAACCAGGATGGCGCACTAGACCCCAACAATCTGCCGCCCGAACTCCAAAAGGCCATGCAACAGGCACTCAAACAACTTGGTCAAGGCGAGGGCCCGGATGCGGAGCAACTGAAGCAGCTCTTAGAAGCGCTGGAAAACAATCAGGACCAACTCCTCGATCTGGCCAGGCAATTGGCCCAGAAAGGACTCATCCCGCCAAACCTGGCCGACCAGTTTCAACCCGGCGAACAGGGCGGGCTTGACCCCGGTCCCTTAGCGGATTTACTGAAACAGCACGGCGGCGATTTTCAGGAATTGCTCGAGCAACTCGGACCGGAGTTGGGCGGGCGCGGAGACGCCAACCGCGGCCCCGGCCATGCGCCATTGTCGTACGGCAATGAATCCTCCGAGGAAGGCGCAGAATTTCAGGAACAAAAACTCGGACTCAGCGTGCCCCTAGAACAGGCCAAACTCGCGGGAGTGACCATCACCGCGCCGGAAGTGACCGGCGGCGAAGCCATCCTCGGCCAAGGCGCCCTCAATACCGCCCAAGCCGGCGGCGGCAACGCGCTGGCGGCTCCCGTACTGCCCCGCCATCGCACCGCTGTGAAACGCTTCTTCACCCGACCAGGCGTGAATCCGCCGGCCGTGCCTGAATAAACCGTTTTTGCGTGCGCTCCAACCGGCTGATGGGTAGGTTATTCCATCCGACACATGAGTGACTCTCCTGCTCTACTTAAGCCAGCGGAACTGGATCCGGCCACCGCGATCACCCGGCAAATCTGCGAACAAATGGACCGTTGTCTGCTGGGCCGCGAATCACTCCATCGCCTCGTACTTACCGGCCTGCTCAGTCGCGGCCATATCCTGCTCGAAGGCCTACCAGGCTTGGGCAAGACCGCCCTGGTCCGCACCATCGGCAATATTCTGCAACTCGATTTCAATCGCGTGCAGTTCACTCCCGATCTAATGCCCGGCGACGTACTCGGTTCGCACATTCTTCAGCAAACCGAAAGCGGCCAACGCGAAATGATTTTTGAACCCGGCCCGGTGTTCACCAACATCCTGTTGGCTGATGAAATCAACCGCGCCTCGCCCAAAACCCAGAGCGCAATGCTGGAAACCATGCAGGAACACTCGGTCACGTTACGCGGCCAAACCCGCGAATTGCCTCAACCCTTTTTTGTGATAGCCAGTCAAAACCCCATCGAGATGGAAGGCACCTATCCCCTTCCCGAAGCCCAGCTCGATCGTTTTCTCTTCCGGGTCATGTTTGATGCCGTGGATGCCGGTGTGCTGCAGCGCATTATAACCGAACGTCGCCAAGGCGACCTTCCTTCGCCAAACTGGCAGGCCAGTGCGGACGATTTGAATTATCTTTTTACAGTGATGGAACGCATCTACCTGCCCAAGCCAGTGGCCGGCTACATTGCAAGGTTGGTAGCCGCCACCCATCCGAACCATGCCGAGGCACCGGAGAGTGTGAAACAGTACGTCCAGTACGGCACCTCGCCTCGGGCGGCCATTGCCATGGGCGAAGCCGCCCGTGCCAATGCTCTACTCGATGGCCGCCCTACCGTCGGCTTCGAGGACGTGGCCGCCGTGGCCAAGCCGGTAATGAACCACCGACTCATCCTTAATTACCAAGCGCGTTTCGACCGAGTAGACGCTAGCCGCGTGCTTACTGATCTACTGGAGGAACTGAACGAAACCGGCCTCGAGCTGCCGGCCGATGTGTCCCTGCAAAACGCATGATGTGCCTGCGCGCCATCGGCTGGTATTGCCTTCTGGCCCTCCCGCTTTGGGCGGCGCCGGGCACGGCCGTATTTAAGACCGAAAACCTGCACATTGAGGCGCACCTCAACCGTGGAACCCTCTACCACGGTTACACCGCACATCGTTTCACTATTCATCATTCCGGCACCGGCAAACGAACCATCAAGTTTACCCTGCCCAGTTTTTCTAACAGTAATGACCATACCCTAAAGGCCGTCACCCGCACGTTCATCATCACTCCCGGAACACGGGATGTAACCATCCTGCAACCGCCTCTCCCTTTTTCGTGGTCCGATTATGTTTTAGTGGAATGCAACGGCCATGAACGCGTGATCGAGCGCGGCTTAAGCCGCCGTCTCGAGGGAATCCGAAACACCGGCTGGCAACAACCCCGCGTGGCACTGCTTAGCCGCCGGGTCGATTATGTGGAACTGAATAACGCCCTGGACGCCGTTTCCATGCCTTCCCATTTCCATGGAGGCACCACCGGCAGTGACCACGCCCAGCTGGAATCTTCCGCCGAGGAAACCTCCGTGTGGTCTGAACAGTGGCTCGCATATTCAGGGTACGACATGATCGTGCTCTCTGGCGAAGAATGGCAACTAGCCAGCAGCGCCACCCGCACCGCCCTGCATCGTTGGGTCTCGGCCGGGGGCAAGCTCGTCGTATGGGGCGAAGGCTACACAACCCACACCAGTTGGCCGATGGATCCGGCGGGCGCCATCCAGTACATGGGATTCGGTCAGGTCTACCTCTTTACCTCCGAGTCTGATCAAAGCCGGGATGCCATCGTCACCCTATTGGGCACTCATGATCCTGATTCCAACCAAAATACCATCCCTATGCTCGGCCCACTGCGTACGGCCACCGAGCGCATCCATAATAATGAAATGTGGTTCGGTTCGCAGGACGCCGATTTTAACAGCGCCTTTCCGGTGATTGGCGACGCCCAGGCACCGGTGCGATTGGTGATCGGCGTGCTAACCTTGTTTGTGCTGGTGGCCGGCCCAATCAATCTCTTTGTACTGAACCGTAAAGGCCGCCGCGCGTGGTTTCTTTGGACGCTGCCCGCTATCTCCCTGGTGACCAGTGGATTGGTATTTGTGGTGTCTTTCTTCAGCGAAGGTATCACCCCCCGCGTCCGCACTGAGGCGGTAACCATTCTGAATCAAACTGAACAGGACGCCGTCACGCTCGGCACCATTGGCATCTATGCGCCGATCGCACCGAGTCAATTGAAATTCTCCGGCCACTCGGAGGTCACGCCCCTGCTGGACCCCAATGCCCGAGATACTGGCTCAGACCGACGGGTTCACTGGACCGAAGGCGGCGAACAATTGTTGAACGGCAAATGGGTCAGCTCGCGCGTGCCCACGCATTTCTCCATACGCACGAGTGAGCACACCGAGAAGCGAATTGTGGTCACCTGGACGGGCGGGCGGCCGGAAATCCTTAATAGCCTCGGCACCGCCATCAAACAACTCACACTCCGCGGCACGTCCAACGATTTCTTTACAGCCACCGATATTTTGCCCGGCGAAAAAGTCACACTCAATCCCAGCACCGTAGGTATCCCTCGCCGCTCAACAATCAGCGAATTCACCGATACATTGCTGGAATCCTCCGCCGAAGACGAATGGGAGCATCTCAGCATTGGCTTGATGCCAGAGTCCACTTACTGGGCGGTCATTGATCGCGGCTCTCCGTTTCTGGAAAACCCTCTGGCCAACCGGAAAACGAAAGACACCGCCTTGAGCCACGTGGTCGGCGTACTGCCACCGGAGGAAATGACGCCATGAAAATCATCGTGGAAAACCTCCGCCGCGAGTTCGGCCAAACCGTAGCGGTCAATGATGTATCCTTTCAATTTGAGAGCGGCCAGATCTTCGGCTTTGTCGGCCCCAATGGCGCTGGCAAAACCACCTCCATGCGCATCATGGCCACGCTCGATGAACCCACCGCCGGCGATGTGCGCTTGGATAACCTTTCCGTGGTGGAAGACCCAGAACGTGCCCGGCATCTCATCGGCTTTGTGCCCGACGAACTACGCGCGTACTGGGACACAACAGTGAATGATTATATCGATTTTTTTGCGCGCGCCTACGGTCTCCGCGGGGATGTCCGGGAACAAGCCGTACTCAGCGTTGAGGAATTCACCAACACCGCTGGCATTCGAGACAAGCAACTGCGATCCCTTTCCAAGGGAATGAAACAACGCGTCAGTCTTGCACGCGCACTGGTGAGTGACCCACAATTTCTAATCCTTGATGAACCGGCAGCCGGCCTCGATCCGCGCGCACGCATTGAGTTACGTGAACTGCTCGTACTTTTAGCCAACCAGGGTAAAGCCATTTTTATCAGCTCCCATATTCTCGCCGAACTCACAGAAATTTGCCATGGTGCTGTGATCATTGAGCAGGGTCGTATTCTTGATGCCGGCGAAACAGGTAGCCTGATTGAACGACGCCGAGAAAAACTCACTTACGCTCTGCGTGCCTTAAGTGATCCAACTAAGTTACTACGTGATCTCCTGGAAATGCCGCACGTTGATCAACCACGCCAAGCCGGGCATGAGATTCAATTTGATGTGGAAGGTGCTGAAGAAAACGCTTTTGAAGTATTAAACCTAATTATTCAGCGTGGGCATCGTGTTATCGAATTCCGCCAGACGAAGGCCAATCTGGAAGACATTTTCATGAATATTACCGAGGGCAAGGTTCAATGAGTGAATCCACTTCTAGTCCTTCCTCAGCACTTTTGACCCGGCTTCTCCAGTTCGATGTGAATCCGGTCTGGGTGAAAGACCTTCGTCAGGCCTCACGTAGCTGGACGGTTACTGGCACATTATTGCTCATGCTACTGGTGTTTTATCTCATTTCACTGGGAGCAGTGATTTTTGGAGAAGCACAAAATAGGGCTGCCAATTATTTGGGTCCCACCATCTTTGGAACAATCGGCCTCACCTCCCTAGTTGCCGCCTACATTTTTATCCCCATTTACATCGGCGTACGAACCATGATGGAACGCATATCTATTAATGCTGACCTACAGTATATTTCCATCATGTCCCCCCAAAAGATAATAGGGGGAAAGGTACTTAGCAGCGTATATCTAATCGTGTTGTTCTATTCGGCTGCCGTACCATTTCTGGTATTCAGCTATCTACTCCGCGGCATCGATCTGCCCACAATTCTTTTGGCCGTTGCCCTTACATTCACCTTAAACGTGCTACTCACAATGGGGGCGATTGTAATCGCCCTAGCACCGCTTCATACAGTGATGAAGATTCTCGCCGCACTATTTGTGGGAGGTAATGCGATTTTCACCAGCATCTGGATAGTTGGAGCAGCCGTAGCCGGTTCGGTTATAACCAGAGGATTATCATCGGCAAATTTTTGGGAGGAATTTATCCCCTTCGTGGCTACCTATCTGGTGGATTTCCTCATATTGGCTGGTTTGTTATACCAAGTCGCCGTTGCCTTTATCACGCCCTCATCAGCCAACCGTTCCCTACCCTTGCGCCGCTATGTCACATTTATGAGCGGAGCAATGATTATCCAGTTCTTGTTGTGGTCCTGGTTTGAGCAGGAGGAAGCATTCGTTATTCCTATAGTTCTGGGAATCGGTGCTATTTCAATTTTGGGAATGTTCTTCTGCATTGGGGGTAGAGATGACTTGAGTATCCGTGTTAAGCGAACCATACCGACAAACCCATTCAGGCGTTTCATCGCATTCTTCTTTTATAACGGCACACTATCCTGCCTTTTGTGGCTATTAATTTTATGGCTGGCCACGATGACTTGCCTATTTGGATTTAACATTCTCTGGGATAACCATCAGACGGGGACTTTCTTAGACGAAAGCCAAACCTTAAACTTTTACGTCGGGTCTTCACTATATGCACTTTACGCTTTCGCCTATGCCTTACTTGGGGTCTGGCTACACCGAACCTTTTTCCCTAAACGCACACCAAAATTGGCGACCTTATTCCTGGTACTATTAATTATCTTACCATTTTTATTTTTAATGATTTTCTATTTTATTTTCACACAAAAGATGATCGATGAAGATTGGGTACTCCCGGGCATGGTCATTAATGTCGGCATGGTTATGGCTAACTCCAATGATGATGAACGCAATCTACATTTAATGGTTCATCTTGGATCGGCACTATTCATGATCTTGGTGGCTCTGGCTCTGAATTTTAAATGGCTGAAAACTCAGATTACTCAATTTTGTCCTTACGAGCGTAAACCTGAGACCACCACCCCCTTACCGCCACCCCCGCCATCCACTGGACCTAATAATGAATTACCGCCAGTCCTTGATCGCGGGTGAGCAGTTGGGCCTGCGGTATGCGCTGGCCCTGCCTCAAGCGACCCTTGCCGGCCAACGCGGCGAACACCTCGGCCGCCGCGCGGGCAGCTCCGTGGATTTTCAGGATTATCGCGACTACCAACCGGGCGATGACCTGCGCCATATCGACTGGAATGCCTACGCTCGCACCGATCAACTCACCGTCAAACTCTTCCGCGAGGAAGTGCAGCCGCATCTTGATCTCATTCTCGACACCTCCGCTTCCATGGCGCTGGCCGATTCCCCCAAGGCTCAGGCGCTGCATCAGTTGGCCGCCCTGTTTGCAACCGCCGCGGCCAACGCCCGCTGCTCGCACGCCGTATGGGTCACCGGCGAAGGATTCCAGCGAGTGGCCAATGATACCCAACCGCCCAGTGCCTGGGGCGAACTGCCCCTAGGCGGCGTGCGTTCCTTTGAGGAGGCGCATGGCTTGCTTCCCCCGCGTCTGCGGCGGCAGGGAATCCGAATTGTCATTAGCGATCTCTTTTGGCCCGGCGACCCCTTGCCCACCCTGCGCAAGCTTACCGAGGACGCCGCCGCCGTGACCCTCGTGCAATTGCTCGCGCCATCCGACCTCGAACCGCCCAAACCCGGCAACGTGCAGTTGGAAGACAGCGAAACAGGCGAGACCTTGTCCCTGTACATCGACACCACCATTCAGGAGCAATACCGCAAGACACTTAAACGTTTGCAACAAAGCTGGGACCACGCCGCCCAACAAACCGGAGCCGAACTCGTCACCCTCATTGCCGACAACCTCAAAGGCTCTCTGCGCAGCCTTGAGGAATGCCGCACTCTGGAGCCCGCCTAATGCCCGCCTTCACCTATCCCCTAGCATGGATCGCGGCTCTCACCTTGCCGGCGCTGGTGGCCATTTATTTTTTGCGCCACCGCTTCCGGCGCCAACAGGTTTCCAGCCTGTTGCTCTGGCAATTGCACCGGGAATCGCGCGAAGGCGGCCGGCGAGTGGAGAAACCCCAATGGCCCATGGTGTTCTTTCTAGAACTACTGATTCTCGCCCTGCTCGTGCTGGCCGCCACCGGGCCGCGCTGGCAGGTGCCACACACGACGCGGCCGTTGATCGTGGTGCTGGATGATTCCCAATCCATGCTCGCCGGCCCGGATGGCGAACGCCCACGTGATCGGGCGATTGAGAAGCTCAAGGAACTCACCAAGGAACGCCGCTTTCGTTCGTTTCAATTGATCGCCGCCGGCACTACGCCGCGCCTGCTGGGCGATAAAGCCAGGCACTTACGCGAGCTGGAGGATCAGTTTGAGCAATGGACCTGCCAAGCCCCCCAAGCCCGCCTTAATGCCGCCCTCGGTCTGGCCCGCGCCATGGGGCATCAGGAGGCCGATCTGCTGGTACTCACCGATGAAGCCCCCGTTCGCTCGCCCGGCCAAGGGCATTTACGCTGGATCGCCCTCGGCCAGCCCCGCATTAATTTTGCCTTCATCAATGCCGCCCGGTCTGTGCACGGAGCCGAAGACCGCGTATTGCTGGAGATCGCCAATCCTTCCGCCCTCACCGGCACCAACACCCTACGTGTAGTCGCCGGCACCAATGTGTTGCACCAGGAAACGCTCACGTTGGCTACGAACAAGACACATCGGCTGACGTTTCCAATTGCCGCGCATACACCCAAATTGCAGGCCACGCTCGGGCCCGATGCCCTTACCGGCGATAATGAGGTGCACCTTGTGCCCGCCGCCCGGCCGCGCGTGCGGGTGCGGATTGCAATTGAAGATGAGGAACTGCACGGATTGGTGGCCGACAGCCTAGCCGCCACCGGCTTGCGCGCTCTCGATGAAGATCCGCCGGAGCTGGTGGTACATCAGTCCGACTCCGTGCCCGCCGGCAAGGAAGTCTGGGGCCTGCGCTGGTTTCCCGCTCCGGAGAAACCCGAGCGGTTTACCGGCCCCTTTGTGATGGATGCCAATCACCCCCTCACGCGTGGGCTTTCCTTGCCGGGCATTGTGTGGGGCGGATATCCCGGCGCCACCAACGCGCCCGGTTATCGCCCCGTGATCACCGCGGGTAATGTTCCCCTGCTCACGCACCGCCCGGAGATCGATGGCCGCCAGCAACTCACGCTGCGCTATGTCCCCAATCATTCCACGCTCCACACCACGCAACATTGGCCGGCTTTGTTTTGGAATCTGCTCGATTGGCGGGCCCAAGCTAAACCCGGTTTACGCGAGGCCAATCACCGGTTGGGTACCGACATCGCCTACCGCCCTGCCAATGACGAGGTGGTCATCCAGAAACCGGATGGCACACAACAAACGCTCCAGGCACCTGGCACCGAAATCCGCCTGCCCGTAAACCTGCCCGGCGTGTACGAGGTGCACTCCGGCTCGGGCACCAATCGGATGAGCGAAACATTTGCCGTTAATTTCCTGGCCGGCGAGGAATCCAATCTCGCCCGGGCCGTTTCCGGCGACTGGGGAAAATGGGGCACGGAAAATGAAATCCGCCTCGAGTACGCCAGTATCCTGCCCTACCTCGTGCTGCTCGCGCTGGCGATCATGGTTTGGCACTTAGCTTGCATTGCCCGCCAGGGAGGGCGCGTATGATTTTCTTCTCACCCATCTGGTTGTTACTCCTACTGCCTCTGGCCGCCGCAATGTACCTGTGGCGACTGCCCACGCGGGGCCTTAACCTCGTGCGGTTTATCATCATCCTCCTCTTGGTCCTAGCCATGGCCCAGCCGGCCATGAAGTTGAAGGATCAACAGGGCACAGTGGTGGTCCTGATCGATCGCAGCGAATCCATGCCCCTCAAGGCCGCCGATGATCAGTTGGAAGTCCTGAAATCGCTCCATGGCGAAATGGGCTCCGAAGACCGATTGGCCGTGGTGAGCTTTGGCGACCGCACCATTATCGAACAGGAACCCAGCGATCAAGCCACAGAAACCCTCCAATCCCCCGCCGACCAGCAACATTCCCGACTGGCCGATGGCTTAGAGGCCGCCTTGTCCCTCATCCCGCCGGAGCATCCCGGCCGCATTCTCGTGGTATCCGATGGCCATTGGACCGGCCGCGATCCCAACGCCGTGACCGCGCGCGCCGCAGGCCGCGGCATTGGCATTGATCATCGCTGGCTCAGCCGACCACGCGCTGAGGATCTTGCCGTGCGTGATCTGCAGGTGCCCGCCCAGGTATTGCCCGGTCAGGCCTTTATGATCAGCGGCTGGATTCATTCGCCGCGCGAACAGGTGATCGGCTATACTCTCACTAAACACGGCGAGGAATTATCCGCCGGCGAACGCGCCGTGCCGCGCGGCCTTTCGCGCCTGCTCTTTCGTGATCGCGCCAAACTGTCCGGTAATGCCGCCTACCGTCTCACCCTGCGCCCGCCTGACACTGATGCCAACGCCACTGCCACCCTCACTGCTCTGGGCGATGCGTTCCCGGAAAACAATACCGCCCGCGCGCTGGTGGAAGTCCGCGGGCGCAAACCGCTTTTATTAGTATCCCACTTCGGCGCGGAATCCGGGCTGGCGCAATTGATGGTGAAAGGCGGCATGACGCTCGTCGCGCGCAAGCCGCATCAGTGCCCATGGACATTGGCCGATTTATCCCGCTGGTCCGCGGTGGTGTTGGAAAATGTGATGGCCGGCGAGATCGGTCAGGACGGCATGGAAACTCTGGCCGCCTGGGTGGAAGACACCGGCGCGGGGCTCATGGTGACCGGCGGCGAAAAATCCTATGCCCCGGGCGGCTACTACGGTTCGCCTTTGGAAAAACTCCTGCCCGTTTCCATGGAGCGCCGTAATGAAATTCGCAAGCTGCAGACAGCCATTGTGGTGGTGCTGGATCGTTCCGGCTCCATGAGCATGGGGGTGGCCGGCGGTAAAACGAAAATGGACCTCGCCAACATCGGTACCGTCCAGGTGCTCGATTTATTGTCCGCCACCGATGAATTCGGCGTGATCGCCGTGGATAGCGCCCCGCACACGGTGCTGGATCTCGCCTCGGCCGAACGCCAACAAAACGCCCTCTTCCGAAATAAAATTCTCAAGATTGAATCCATGGGCGGCGGCATCTACGTGTACGAGGCTCTTAAGGCCGCCTCGCAAATGTTGATGAAAGCCTCGGCGGCCAACCGGCATATCATCTTGTTTTCCGATGCCCAGGATTCCGAGGAACCCGGCGATTACAAACGCCTCATCGCCACCATGCGAAAGGCAGGCATCTCCATCAGCGTTATCGGCCTTGGCACTCCCAGCGATGTGGATGCCAAACTTTTGGAAGACATCGCTAAACGCGGCGAGGGCAACATCTATTTCACTGATCGTCCCAAGGAGATCCCCCGCATCTTCGCGCAGGACACCTTTGCTGTGGCGCGCAACACCTTCATCAAGGAACCCGCCGCCCTGGAACTGGCCGGTGCGCTTAGCACCTTGGGCGCCCCCGCCTCGTGGCAGCCGCCACCGGTCGGCGGCTACAATCTCACCTACCTGCGCGATGCCGCCAGTGTGGGCCTGCTCACGCGGGACGAATACCGCGCGCCGATTGTGGCCTTTTGGCAGGCAGGCAACGGACGGGTAGCCTGTTACACCGGCGAAGCCGATGGCACCTACGCCGGTGAATTTGCGCAATGGACGCAAGCCGGAGATTTCTACGCCACGCTCTCCGGCTGGGCCGCCGGCCAGCAAAGCCAGTTACCCGACCGCATGCTGCTCACTCAGGATATCCGCGAAGGCATTTGCTATGTGCAACTTCATCTCGATCCCGCTCGGCAGGGCGAAGTGTTTACCCAAGCCCCGCGCCTCAAGCTCCTGCGCGAAACCCTCGGCCAACCTCTCCGCAAGGAGGCGCGCACGCTAAATTGGAAAACCGCGGACTTACTCGAAGCAGCCATCCCTCTGGAAGGCGAGGAAACTGTGCGCGCAGTGGTCAGCATCGCCTCCCAAACCGGCGTGCCCCTCAGCCAAAGCCTGCCGCCGGTGCGCCTGCCGTATTCGCCGGAGTTTGCGCCAGACCAACCCGATCGTGGTCGCAAAGCACTCGCGGCCCTTAGCAAAACTACAGGTGGCCGAGAACGCTTGAATCTAGCGGATATCTGGACATCCATTCCCCGTCAACCGCGATACGTTCCCCTTTCCCTGTGGCTGGTGTTGACCGGCTTGATCCTGTTCCTGCTCGAAGTGTTCCAACGCCGGACGGGCTTTTTTGAATTTCGCCGCCGCGTCACGACGTCTTCAGAAGAAACCGGCGACGGCCGATCCACTCTGCGCCCACGCGCCGCCGTCACCCAATCCGACACTCCTGCGACCACTGTCGACGAACCTAAAACCTTTCGAGCCCCCAAACGCAAACGCCGCCGGGCCGATCGGGAATCCACCACACCACCCGTGGTCGCCCCGCCCATGCTGGAGGAAGACAATACCCAGCCGCCGGTGATTCCGCCCAATCTATCCGACTCCGGCACCACCTTCGATGCCCTCTCCGCCGCCCGCAAACGCGCTCAGGACCGCCGCGGACCCGAGGATCAATGAGCCTCCACCTTCGGCCCCAACGGCTGCAGGCAACGTTTGCAAATATACACATGCCCCCGCTGAATGCGGTTGTGCCGAATGGCGGTGAGCTGATACTCCGTATCCGGGCAATGACATTGATAGGAAAAGCGCTTCAATTTCCGGGTAGGCGTAACTTCGTAGCAATGGGTCCGGCGCGGCTTCGCGCCTAGGGCTACTATCACCGCCTGCCACTCGCGGCCGTGCGGCCGAATACTTCCGCCAAATTTTTGAAACGCCACCAAATGCGCCAGCTCATGCGGTACCGTTTGCGCCACAAACTCATTCGGATAACGCTCGGCCAATTCCCGGTTGAAGCGAATCCGGTTCCGCCGCCCGTTTGCCTGTCCCGCAGCCTGCCCGCGCAAATCCCAAGCCACCTCAGGCCGCATCACCACCCCAAACCGCTCCTGCACCACCGTGCACAAGGCATCCAGCTTCCGTTGCACACGATGTTCAATTCCCGAATCCACAGCCGGGCTAGAAAATCGCACCCAGCTCAGAGCGTCAATAACTCTCCCTGTGTTTGAGGCCAAGGTTCTGCCACGTTGCGCAATGCGTTGCATCTGGCTTGTTCTTTTCCCAATGATGCTCCAGGCGGCCGAAGAGTCGCCCAAGGAAGTGGTGGCGTTGTGGCGGCAATTGCCCGCTTTGGCCAAGAGCACCCCAAAGGAGGCCTACCGAAAGCTGGACACGTGGCTGCCCAATCGCGGTGTCCGTGGGCTCTATGCCAAGGCGCAGTTCGCGCTGAACTTGGCGCAATTGGAAAAACTTTCTGGCCATAAAATCTTTCGTCTTGGACCGCATCAAAACGGCCAACTCCATCTCAATGCCAAGGAGGATTTCGGCCATTACAACCCGGCTTTTCTAAAATGGGCCACGCAACACGGCATTCCCGGGCAGCACAATGCCCAGTTGCGAAAGGAGCTTCAGCCGGTTTATGATCAACACTTAAGGCAACTGGCCCGTAATTATTTCTGGGCCCATCAAACCCTCCAAGCCAACCCCCAACGCGCCACCAAGGCCCGTGAAGGGTATCTCGATCAATTGGCCTCGGAAGGCAAAGCTGGCATGTGGTTGCAGGATTTCTTCCGCCCAGAAGCCGATCGCATGGAAAAGTGGGGCGACTGGTATGAGGGCAATGTCGCCCTAGGCTTTTGGGTTCGGCGCAATCTGGATGGCTCCGCAAAGGAATGCCAGTCGCTCCTGCTCGCCCTCCTGCAAACCCACGACCCCAAGTGGCTCAAAGCGCAGCAGCGTTAGCCGGACCATTCTTACCGGCCAACCTGCGCGGGCTGGAGGCCGTTCCGGAATCGGATTTTTCCGGAGTGTTTGCCCGAGCATTCAGCCGAGGTAATTCAACTGGCTCTCATGAACCTGTCGATCGCCCCTGTCTGTTTGAGACGATTACGTTGCATGGTTAGGTCCAGATCACCGTAATGCTCGATCGGGTTGCCGTAAGCGTTGAGCAACGTTGTGTACCAATTGCTTAAGGTCTTGTGCCCTTCTGTACCGTGGAACGGCAAGCGGACATAGCGGCCGGCAATGTCGAGCTTCGAGTTCTTTCCGGTTATCAGAACCATCGGTGCCTCCGTATCCGGACCATGATGTCCAGCACCCGTTTCGGGCATGTAGATGATCGTGGTGTTGTCGAACATGGTGCCATTGCCCTCGGAAATAGACTTGAGCTTGGTCACCAAGGTCCTGACTTGCTTCATGTGATGGGTCTTGATGGCATCTCTCATTTTCGCAGCGCCCGAAATCTGGCCGCCATGCCCAATCTGGTGGATACTCGTTTTCTGCTTATTCTCAGGCAGGGAGGTGATGTCTGTGCCCAAGTCGTCAATGGTATAGGTAACGACGTTGGTCAGTCCCGCCGCGAGCGCTCCTGCGATGACATCGGTGAAGGCAGCCTGCTTTTGGGGAAGGGTTGCATCTGCGCCACCATCAGCGTGGATAGGGTCAATGTTCGGCAGGTATTGTTTAATTTTGGTGCCCAGCGACTCAACCTTGGCGCTGCGGTCACGGATGGACTGGAGCGAATCGACCTGATCGCTGATCTTGAGGCGCTCATCACCGTCCAACCCTTTGAGTTGGCGACGTTCCTTGTCATGCAAATGATCGAGCAGAGCTCTGTCGGAAGCGGCTTCATCGGTATTGGTGACGGACTTGAACAATTCCTGATAGGCAGTCATGGGGTCGGCGTAACAGTAGTTGCGCTGCTTTGCCGCCGGAGCGGAATAGCCGGAGACAATACCAGTCCTGTGATCACGCCCATGGGGAACCGCCAGCGACATCTCAACGTGACCGAATGGAGAGGGGAAAAGCTTTGCCAACTCGAAATCAACGGTCGCCCGCTTGATGTTGCTGAGGATATCGCGTCCGGCTTTGTAGGCGCCCATGCAACCAGAGTAGGAGTAGTGCCCGCCTCCGCTAACCGACATCGAGATGCCGTGCAGGATGGTCATGTTCTCCTTATGATCGTCCAGCCCTTTCAGCCAGTCGGGCAGTTCATGCTTCGACAAGTCCACCTCGAAGGACTCCTTATCCTTGTGCTTTTTCAACTCTTCGGCGGAAAAGGAGGGCAGTCCAAATTGCGTAGTCAGGTTTCCGTTGGACTTACGGATGAATACGAATCGGTGAAGGCCAGCACTTGGCCCTTTTGCCGGCGCGGCCATGAGGTGATTAAATGATGGGGTCAGCGCAAGGCCGGCAGTCCCCAACGCCGTTGTCTTCAAAAGTTCTCGTCGGCTGATCAACATAGTCTAGTCTCTGGAGTTGCGTTTGCGGTAAATAAACGAGTCGGATGTTAACAGTGACACGATCACTTCGTCGAAGCTGCCTTCATTATCGACGTAGGCCCTGTCCGCGTCAATCAACGTCTTGGAGTCCGAAAGTGTTTCATTGCGTCCCAAAAAGTAGCGAAAGGCATGGCGGATTATGGACTGTCGCACCTTTTCCGACTTCGCCAGTCGGTCGATCAAGTGGAACGCATCTTCGACGTCGCCGTCCAGTGTCGGGTCACCCGTCCCTTTGAGCACGCCACGTGGATCGACTGGCAATGTCTTGTAAACCGCGAGCGAGGCGCCAAAGGCGTTGACTTCACCCCTTTTGGCCTCCTTGAGAAGATTCCCCGGGTGCTCCAGGCTTTCTTTGGTTCGGAAACGTCCGAAGTCATCATAGATTTCAAAGGGAAAGCCAAGCGGGTCCATTTTTTGGTGACAACGCCAGCAGTACGCGGCGCCCGTCCGTTTTTCCATCCGCTGGCGAAGTGTTTTATGTGGATCGGGAGGAATCACGGCATCTACCGTGATGGGCACATCAGGGATCGTTCCAGCCAATAGCTTTTCGCGGATCCACTTACCGCGGTGGATCGGATCGGTCTCTAGGTTTTGTGCGTGGGCAATCAACCATGCGGGATGGGTCAGGATGCCCTTGCGGTTCGGGATGGTTGCGGGCTGGCTGGGAGGATAGTCCCAGGTTCGCCAGTCGAGGTTCCAATAGGTCGTAACCTGTTCGCCGCGCATCTGTTGCCCGCTCCGGCCGAGCACTGGGCCGCCCCACCAGAATCCCATGCCGTTCTTCATGTAAGGCAGGGCGCCGGATTGGCCTTCGCTGAAGTGCAGTTCCAGTCCTTCCATCAGCTTTTGGAGCTTCCGTAGGATTTTGGGATGATCACCCTTTTTCTCACGCTGGAACTCCCAATGGGTTCTCAGGAAATCCTCGTGCGGAGCGACGTCCTCCGGCTCCCACTCCTTCCACTCTTTGTCCTTGAACCTGTCGTAAATGCTTTTCAGTGAATTAGACGCCGCTTTCATCGACGCGTTGTCACCGTTGTGAAAGATATAGAACTTGTCGGTTGTGAGGAGCTCTTCGAAGACATTTTTATCCTTCTCCAAGATATGCTCCACCAACATGTCTCCTTCTTCGATCAGTCGGCTAACGGATTGCTCGTGCCGGCCGGCTCCAAACCGGCTGTCGTCCTTGAAGACCTTTATCGCTTTGGGGTAGCCGAAAAAATCGCGGAAGAACCGAAGCTTCCGGATCGGCTGATCCGTCACGCTGGGGTTGATGTTGGCCGCCTGCACAGTTTCGTCGATGATCGCCCACCGATCCCGGCGTTTGAGCATCCGTCGAACCTCGCGCTCGTAATCCTCACGCGTCTTGAGCCGACCTTCCCGCACCGCCTTCTCCAGCTCAGAGTCTGGGCTTGCATCGGTCAACGCGTAGGCCAGAGCATAGCTCACGTTGCGTGGCGACATCATTCGCCGACCGTGCTCGTCCGGTTCGCCCTCTCCGAACTCGTTGCGATAGGCAAACTCCGTACTCAACACAAGTGACTCAATAAGCTTCGCGATTGCCTTCTGCCGATCAAGTTTGGAGGCGTACAGTTTGAATTGCTCGATGTTTTCAGCCAGCTCCGAATCCGTTGGATTGCGCTCGAAGATTTGCGCATACAACTCCATCAAGAACGGAGCCATCAAGGTTTCATCTGCGCCTCCAGCGGATTCCCGTTCAGCCCTAAATGCCGCCTGCCAATCCGCCAAGCACTTCTCGATGATCTGGTGGTGCCGATCACCTTGCTTGCGGTGCTTCTTGATAGTACTGATGACAACCGCCATCTCGGCATCATTGAGCGGCATGTACTTCGGCTCGCCGAATTTCCCATTTTTGACATGGAGGTAGAGCCTGTTCATGTCCCACGTGTCGTAAAACAGCTTCATGGTCGTGATGCGGTTTTCAATGCGGTAGTCGGAAACCCCCTCCCTGTACCAGTCTATCTCGCTTTGCTGGATGATGTTTTCGAATTCAGCCAGATTAGCTTCGCTGTAAGGAGCCCAAACCGGCTTTCCGCTGCGATCCAATCCAGATTTTTCCTTAATTTCGTCGACCTTGAAAGCAGTGCGTTTGTAGGTGGCAACGCCCTGCAGGATGGCCCCGATATCCTCTTGGTTGAAACGGCCTAGGAAGTCTAGGTTGTCATGCCTCTTCTGTATGCCGCTGGTCGAATGCTTCGGTGGTCCAGGATAGGGGATTTCCTTTCGGACAACCTTGGGAAGGAGCTTTTCGTGCTCCTCACCGTAGATATCATTGAGCAGACGCTCCAGAAAGGAATAGGTCCTCAGAAACCGTTCGCGTGAACGCATAGACTCACGGTGATCCAGTTCGATCCTCATTAGGGCATACGTTGCCGGGTAGTGCGCCTTCATTATTGCCTCGGAGGACATGTGGCCCGCAACCCGCTTGGCATTACCCACCATCGTCAGCAGGTGGCCTGTCGTAAGCCGCTTGTGGGAGCTATATCGAACGCCTACCTTCTCCGGAAGCAAATAGGGGTTGGTTATCGTTCTGCGAAATTTGTTTCCGCGCTCTGTTTTGGGGCTCCAGTGAACACCACTGTCACCATTCACTGACTGAGCGGTTCCGTAGATTGTCCGCGTCGGATGGTAATTCAGTAAACGATTGATTTTCTCGTTAAAGATGAATTCGCTGATCAACCATCGCCGATCCGGCGTGTAGCTAGGCGTTTCGGCGTACTTGCCGGAGAACAGATTCTCGTGAGAAATTACGTTTCCATACTCGAACCGCCGCAGTTTTTCAGTAAGTGCCTCGGCCGCCTTGCCGGTCATTCGGCTGTTTAGCCACTGCAGCAAAATCTTTCGGTCAGCTTCATTCGGCTGCTTGGCCTTCTCGGGTGGCATCTCGCCAAGTTGGGTCACTTGTTGGATTTTGCTGAAAAGTTTTTGGAGATCGACCGCGTCGATGGTTTCCAAGGCGTCTAGCCGTACTTTAGCCTTTTGTTTTTCAGGGCCATGGCAGGAAATGCAATAGGTACCCAGCACACGTGTTGCCTGCTCCATTAGGGCAGTTGGATCTAATTGGGCAGAAGCCTTACAGAATTGTTGAGTGCCAAAAATAGCAACGAGAGCCACGAAGCTTCGTAATCCAGTTACGTAAAGTGTCCTATGAATATTCATCCCTTGAGTATTCTGGTTCCCATAAATGGATACTACCCCTTAAATTGGCCCTGCTTCTCTTTAAGCTCTACCAGAGGAATTTTTTATGACGCATGGTCTCAAGTAACAAGTGCAAAAGCAGGAACGGTCATGGAAACAGACTATATGACTCAAGGCTAATCGCCCATGGGTGAAGGAGCTTAACCTTACCCTTAACTGTACAGTCCTTTTGGAGGCTCACCAACGCGCTCAAGGAGTTTCAAAACGAGGATTAGTCTTCGCGTATTTCAGGATATTCTTTGAGGAGTGCTTGGAAATTTTCTTTCGCCCATCTTC
>Ga0315320_10000201_pt1 | contig 48057 bp, 71 predicted proteins | sample M140m21515metaG_FD_203458 | JGI IMG/M metagenome (GOLD analysis project Ga0315320, IMG submission 203458) | Ammonia-oxidizing marine archaeal communities from Monterey Bay, California, United States - M1 40m 21515 | ecosystem: Environmental > Aquatic > Marine > Coastal | place: USA: California... | reverse complement strand
CACCATGATCCATCATTATCGTCGTCCCCATCAAAGGTTTTGCCAAGCAAACCTTCAACATACTCCCCGGAGTTGTTTCCGCCCTCTTCTCCCTTTCCAAGATCTGCAATTGCTGACAGAAGAACGCTTAATGCGAAAGGGTGGAGGCTTGTTGGAGGCTCGGGCGAGAATGATGCTGCAGTTGCTGGACCAAAATACCCGTCAGTCTCCAGCCCGTGAGTCTCCTGCCAAAGCTCAGTCATCTCAACCAGCATCCATGGCTTTATTAGCCCCTCCTCCATTTTGTCTACAAAGTAGTCTTCCTGGCTCATTTGTCGTCCTTTCTCTCTAGTTTCTTGCGCTCCCTATAGCACCGCCTAGCATTCCTATTGCTGCACGCCTTGGAGCAGTATTTCCTGTTTAAACGTGCGGCTTGGTCACACCTGTGCCAGGCGCACTTCTTTAAAGTGTTCTTGGGTTTTGGCTTTACCTTTACGTAAACCTTAACTGGGGGCGGTGGTGGAGGCTCAACCCGCTCTGGCACCCGCATGAATGACTCTGGTCTTCCAGAGCACCTAACGGCACAATCGCTAAAAGTGCAGAACATCATCCTGGACGGGAACTTCATCCCCATGTGACGCGGACACATCCACTGCTCGTCACTGATCCAGAATGGCTCCTTCCTCTTCAACCGAAACTACCCCTATTATCCCTCTACCTTTTCCTGGGTCCTTAAACCTAGTAGTGAAATACTGTCTGTTGGTTGCAGACCTCTCTTGACGCTCCATAATCTTGCTGCATGCAATACTATGCCTCATGAGCTCATCATGAAACTCCGGCTTTAAACCAAAGTCGTCCTCGATGCCCTGCAGTAGCCTGACGCGCTCCTCGCGCTGCCTAAGCTCCTCCATATCATCAGATGTAACCCTTAGCGGTCTCTGGTAGCAGGGTATTAGCGTGGCATGCTTGTCGCCATCTCCGCCAAAAGTGTCTGCTTCCAAAACCCAGGTTAACGAAGGATGCCCGCTCCCAATCTCGTAAACAACGATATCGCCGGGACGAATGTCCCTTACATCACGCCCACATGCAAGCACTTTTCCATACACGAACGCTGCGGATGCTGAGATGCTTGGAAGCCAAAGTGAGCCATCCTTTAATAGGTCTTTACCTTGCTCCAGTGGCTCTACGGCACAATAATGTCCCAAAGGTCTAGCTGCCATTGAAAGAACCTCCCAGCTCTTCAATTTTAGATATGAGCATCTTCTTGTTCTTTAGAAACAGGTCCAGGGATGACTCCGCCTCCAAAATCTGGTCATCTAGAAGAGATATAGACCGCCTCAGTGACTCTATCTGCTCTTCTGTGGTCTCGCCCTCAGCTTCACCTTCGTCGATAAGCCGCTGCTGCTCTTTTCGCTTTTCGAACTCCTGGTTAATAAAGTGGACCGCCTCGAGGGCGACTCCTCTGGCGACGGCAATAGCCTTCTCGTCACCTCTAATTACCCTTGCCCCGGGGGAGACGTGCAGATACAGGGTCTCGAGTTGCTCAGAAAGGTCATATAGGTGCTCATCTTCAAGACTAGAAGACAGTGCGGAGATGCCCTTCTCAACCAAATTGTATGCGTCTGGAAGCTCCTCTTCGTAAAGCTCTCCGTATGCATCAATAAGACTTGGAACCTCTGAGCATATCCATCGAATACGGCTTCTGGTTGTGCTGCTGGTGACCTCAAAACTTCGCTGGGCGTAAACGCCGGGCGTATAGGATGCCGTGCCATCCTCATAAACAGAGAGCCCATTAAGCAGCGGACCAACAACGCAAGACTGAGTCATGCTGACAACGTTTGGTCCGAGCCAATTCCTGAACTTAACATACTCCTCGCTCAGCTCTTCATCCTGCAGGTCAGCAGGCACGCCCGTAACCTCGTCAATGATGCTCAATATGTCGCAGGCAAACCTAGAGCAAAGCTTAAAAACCTGATGCCTGTCTTCGCTTTGATCGCGAAAAGCCTTTATACGCAAACTTCCCATGTTAGATCCTTTCATCTGGGTCCAATTATCTCTTTCTTGTAGTCATCCTCGGGCCAGAGGTGCCCGGTGTCATCGCTATGGAACATCTTGTGCTGCATTGCGAACCCAATCCTGATGTAGGCACGCGCAACTGGGCTAATTCTTGGCCTCTTGAGCCCAGGCTGCATTCTTGCTGCAAGAAGGTCGAGTCGCTTCATCAAGGGAGGGTCAAGATAACACTGGAATCGTCCATTTATGTCATCTATGGCCGTATCATCCATTGTTGGGGGATTGGGTGCGCTCATTCCGAGCTCCATAAGGAAACACGCCTCCTGAGACATGCTTCGCCTATGATACTCGGCGCTCCTAATTAGCTTTTGGTAAAGGCTTTCGCCTAAATGAAGACACTTGTTTTTATACTTGTGCTTCTTGTTCACCATTTTCATTAACGCACTCCTCAATTGGGGAGGCGACAATGAGCCCGCCCCCTTCATTTAAAGGCAGCCATCTTGCAAACCAAAGCACCTCAGGCGTAAACCCGGATATTGATGATGGATAGTTTGCCTGACAGCAGAGCCACCCACCTCTTTCAGTTTGAATCTGAGCACCCCCCATAAAATCAACTATGAGATCTCTATACCTAGTGATTAAGGGATCATTTTGAAGGTTGAACGCAGCGTCGGGAACAGCATAAACTCCGCCCCCCATAAACCCGCCGTCGGACATTCTCCATCCATGCATCCATTGAATCTTAACCATTAGGTCCAAGAGTACCGCCTTGAGTGCGTTATAGAACATCAGTAGAACCACACCCATAGCATATCGGACCTCTTGGAGTTGACGACATCGCATGTCCGCACGCCGCACACATTGGAACTTCGAGCAATACAACCCTTTTCTTTGTTCTCTTTGAAGATAAAGCCTTACGCGACAACTCTATTTTCCTCTTCATTAAGAACCACGCTGGCGTTCGGATCGACAATACCCCTCCATATGGACCGCTTAGTGTAAATTAGTCGCGCAGCGACTAAAAAACGTATAAATACGCACCACTTTTGCGGAAAACTATAAGCTACCTATCCCTTAGCCATGTGTATGCAATAAAGCCTGCCATAAAGGTCACACCTAGACCTATGATTATGCCATCTTCTACCCTTGCTATGGCTTCTGATATACTAATACTAGCCCTCATGCCAGCAATTATAACATACATAACAGATAAAACTATGCCATAAGTTGCATAATTTTAGCCCTCAATGGGACATAACAGGTCTTAAGGTGATTCAATTTACCCTTAATGTGTAAGTGACCAACACTCGGTTTCTGAAAGCGGTTTTATTCCGGCGTTTAGTTGGATTATTTAGCTTAAATTATAAAAAAAGGCACTTTCCGGGGACGCAATGATTGGCGAGATGTGCATTCGGCACACTATGGTGAAACCTTCAAGACAATTGTGCCTGACTGTGGGATAAATCCGATAACAGAGCCATCAATCATAAAGAGTGAGAGCCAATGAGAAGTCCATTACGTTACCCAGGCGGCAAAACCAGAGCTCGTTCTATAATTGTGCCCGAGATTCAGCGTCAAAACGCAAAAACGCTGATATCCCCATTCATAGGCGGAGGGTCTATTGAGTTAGCATGGCTGGAAAAAAACCCAGGTGGCACAGTAGAAGCCTACGATCTGTACGAGCCGCTCGTTTCGTTCTGGAATCACGCATTAACCAACCCCCAGGGCGTTGCATCGTTGTCGAAAATGCATATGCCTTGCAGCAAAGAGTTGTTTAAAGAGCTGCAGAAGAAGATTGGTGGGCTCAAAGGTATTGAGCAGGCTGCATCCTTCTTTGTGGTCAACAGGTGCTCCTTCTCAGGATCGACAAATAGCGGCGGCATGTCTCCAGGGCATATCAGGTTCAACGATAATGCAGTCATGAGACTGAATAACTTCAAGGGAAACGGGCTAACTGTAAGCCACCGAGACTCTCTAAAGGTGCTCGAGGAGACCCTCAGCAGAAGCCCGGAGGGCTGCGCAATGTACCTGGACCCACCGTATGACATAACAGGGGCCAATCTGTACGGAACCAAAGGAAATATGCATAAGGGGTTTGATCATGAGAGGCTCGCTCAACTGTGCTCTGCACTAGACGAATTGGGCTGGAAGTTCATCATGTCGTACAACGATAGCGAAAGAATACGGGAGCTATATTCGAATTTCTCGATAAGACCCGCTACATGGTCATACTCGATGCGAGGTGGGCAAGCCTCGGAAATACTAATCATCTCAAGGAACTGGAAATGAAACTACCAATTGAAGTCAGCGACAGCAAAATCCCTGTATTCCTCTCGAAGTTCGCGCCTATCGAAATTCAAGCGTTCAGCTTCGGCATCTGGATATTCTGCCGGGGTAAGTTCTCAACGAGAATGCGGAACCACGAGCGAATCCACTACCTACAGCAACTCGAGCTCCTTTTTTTCGGACAATTTATTCTTTACGCCATTTTCTACATGTGGAAGTTGATTGAAACAACAAGCGCAAACGGGAAGCTAAACCCAAGGCTTGCTTACTTCGAAAACCCATTCGAAAGAGAAGCGTACAACCATGATGTCTGCCCATATTACTACGAAGAGCGTAAACCATACGCTTGGATAAAATATCTGAGAAGAAGAGACCTAAATAGCTGATATCACTTGGGGAAAGATTATCTACTGTAGATAATGGTTTTTATCTACCGTATATATTCCACAGCTACTGAAACCGGACTCAATGATTTCAGGTACTTACGAGGTCCTATATAATATAGTTATATATATATATATTATAATAAACTTATATTAAGGCTTTTATAAGTCTAGTGGGTTTATTAGCCAAATAGACTAATTTAAATATGAACCCCACATAACCCCCTATACCCCCTTTGAGCTGAATTGGGCATAACGGCGATGAGGAAATGAACGGTTGATAAATTTTGGGTCCGTGGTACAACTGGGGCAGCTATCAACTGCTCCGTTGTGGCTACAGGAGCCTCAGGGTTTGTTGGTCCTTTCACTGAGGCTCCTATTTTTCTTCAAATGGCTTACTCAAGCCAAGGCATCCAACGACTACAACAAAGAATAGCTGTCAGAAGCCGAGAACGGCTCTGTATTCGATTTAAGGGGTCTAACCTATACATCGGCTCATGTTGGAGCAAGAACGTCCGTTAGAAGGCTGTACTGGGCATAACAGTGTTTTGATGGCTATTTTGAGATCTTGCTGTCATGGGGGTTACCCGTGGTGATTCCAATTTTGCCCAGCCCCCATGGTGGACAAGAGCTGCACAACACCTAGACAAAACCTAGACAAAAAACCGCCGCTCGGGCAATGCGCCCACTGTTCAAAGGGCATGCGGTATGTAGGCTGAATTGCTGTTAGTGTAAGCCATCGTCCGGTTGCTTACGGATACACCAAAAAAAACACGCTCAAAGGTCGAGATCTGACACCTAACAGGGACACACGGTCCCATTAAGGGTTACGGTTCGAGCCTCGATCGGCTATCGGCTATCAACCCTCACCAACGTCAAAACATCGAACCGCACACAACACATTAAACAATCGTCAATGATACCAACTACTAGCCAAGGCTAACAATACCTTAGAAGCCCGCAAGGGTACCCTAGAATCCCGTATAGCGTTTAATTGGTGTCAGGGTATAGGATCGGACCATAAAAGCCCTTAAACGGCTATTTTCGACCTATGGTGATGCATTCTAGAGTGTGCGACGTGGTACCAGTGCGGGATCAATCGTTGTCGATCGCTGGAATAGCAGAAACGAAAAAACCCGGCTCAATGGCCGGGTCTGGTTGGTTGGTTGGTTGGTTGGTTCTATCGTTCGAACGATCCTATGACTCCGATAGTTTGGCAGAAGTCGAGCACGATCATAGCGTCGGCCTTTCTTAGTTTGGTTTTCTTCATAAAGCGAACAAGGGAAACGATCGAGTCAGATCCGAGGCCGTCCCGGCTATACCATGCGTCAAAGTTCGAGACATAGATCGAAGAATCGGCGATAACGATATCATACTTTGTGGCCTTGGCGCTAATAGTAAACTTTCTCATGTTTGAGCCTAGGATCGTTCTGTGATTACACTTGTTAATCACTCGCATCTTGTACGGGTAAAAAGGCGCGTATCCTGGTGAGGGTTTCCAATCTCGATCGATCTTAATGTCGTATGATTCTGTATCTCTTGAATAAGATCCGTGGTTTGCGTAGCAGTGCGTGGATTGTTCGAGTGTGGTTGTTGTGTTTTTCATTGTTTTTGATCCTTATGATTGAGTGAAGAAAAGGGCCGGTATAGTGCCGGCCCTTGGTTGGTTTTATTTAATTACTAGTAATTCTTTCATTGGGTTCTCTCGGTCCCCGTGCTCATCTTGGTTTGAGCATATAATATCAAAAAACATGAAACCCTGATCCGTTCTGTCGTAATTATCGGACTCCCACCCAGTGATACAATTCCGGGGGACTCTTTTAAATCTTGCGGCCGGTCCTTCCGTCTCAGTCCAAAAATCATAAGTTAAGACAAGCACGCCATTAGCGAACAATCTATTGACCTGGTAGGTATTAAAAAAATCTTGATCTTTCTCCGTTCGCCAATTTTGCTCAATGCCTGACTCGATCTTGATCTCGCCTGCATCAACCCAAAAACCAGACCCTGCGCCTAAGTAGACCAAAAGATCGGCCAACCCGTCGGTAAAGCCTTCGAGGCTGGTGTCCTCTATTGCGAGCATGAAAAAAAGATCGTCTTCGATGTTTCGAACATCTGAACACATCGTTGACATGTTCACGCCAATAACCGTCTGGCCGCGCCAAGTCTTAACCCACCGAAACGTCAACTTCCTCTCTTTTCCGTTTCTTAAATTAACCTCGATTGAAACGTTCTTTTTTTCCAACGTAGCCAAAAATAATTCTTTACACATTTTAGCGTGAATCTCTGTTGCGTTCGTTTCTGATATGTTCATTTTTTTTGGTCCTTTTTTTTAGTGGCTCCCTTGCCACACATGAACAGTATCAGATCAACCGATAGGATCCAGCGGTTTTATCACTTTTTTAAAACGGTAGTGATTCTAGATGTTTATGAGGGTGAGAAGATAGGCGGGGATCAACCCGTTGGCGATTATAGGGGCCGTGAAGGGCTGAAATGCGGTTTTGATCTAATGTGCGATCGCTTGTCGGCTGAACTGTGATGGATCCTCGAGGTTAACCACGTTGAAAACTCGATCCGTTCCATTTTGAGATACAAGGCCAGTGCATTTAAGAAGATAACCATATCTCTATCTTCGTCTAGATAGATCGTCTGTCCGCTTGTTGTTTCATATGAGTATGAAGAGATCTGGTCCTCGATCTTTAATGCCTGGATCGTTTCCCTTTTGACCGCCAACCAGCCATGTCCGGGATCTGCAAAGTACGTCATTTTTTTGGTTTGTTTTTCGATTGTATGCCTTCCCATTATCCGGCCTTTCTTTCTGTTATGTTGAATAATTGGACGTCTCTGTTTTCTAGCTTGGTGGGCTGTGAATAGGTGCCGTGATACTCAAGCCAGATCCGCGAATATCCGAGCAATGCTAGAGTGTCCATATGCTCCTCATTTTGGCCAGACTTCCACCCGGCCGGCGGTTGACTTTCTTTCGTTCCGACTTGCGCGATCGGCAAAGTTGGATCGATCAGTTTATCGAATCGGCCACCGTGAGATTGTACCAACTGAACACCGGCCGATCTTAACCCGGCTAGTTCTAGGTGGAGGCTTTTTGTGTAGGCATACGGCCGGAAGTCTAGGCCCCTCAATCTAGGATGATTATCAATGTGTTCTTTTGTTCTTTCAACGGCCGCGGCCATTGCGTCAACATATGACTGCGAATAGAAGTCGCCAGAATCATGTAGACGCATGATCGCGTGCGTCGTTATCGCTGGCAGTGTTTCAACCCAAGATCTGAACTGATTAAACAAAAGATCGGTCATGGCCTCAACACCACCAAAGTCCTCGGCCCTTTCAAGTGATATCAAGTTACGGAATCGGAGATCGCTTACATTGTCGCACATATACCGACCTTGTAATGCCAAGCAATAGACAAGACAATCCTTGGCACCGCCACAAGTGATCGCCGCTGGTAGGGCCCAACTGGCGATCTCACAGATCCATCCGTGATCCCTGGCCATGATCTCACATGTTTTACGAAGCTTCGAATTTCCAGAATCGGATCGGATATCGCACAGGCTCAATTTGGGGCCGGTTGCCTTGGCGATCTGGCCCTTTTTTTTGCCTCTAGGCGTTATGAAAATACCGTCTAATTGTTGCGTGGCCCTTAACCTAGACTCGTCCTGTTTTGATCTAACCTTTTTGTGATCTATGCCCTTTTTGAGCGTGGTTTTTTTTGCTGTGTTTTTCATTGTTTTAGGTCCTTTTATAATTGCGAGACTATCGCGCTGGTGATTGTTTCATAGAACAAGATAAGGGCCGCAACGGCCGCAAGCTTCATACATTCAAAGATCATAGTCCTAGGATCTCAACCTCTTGTGTAGTGTAGGTTGTCGCGTGGTACCAAGAAAACGCGGGCCGTTCGATAAACTCGAGATCCGAGATCTCAAGAGTCATAACCGGCCGCGCGTCTGTACACCCTACGTCAATGATCCGGCCGCTGGTGCCAAGGGCCGCGGCCGCTACTGTTAAGAGTGAAAAAATCGAGATAATCAAAAATAGAGCCGTCATAGTGGAACCTTTCTTTATGTTTTGTAAGTCCTGACTATTGCTTACACCTTGAACACTATAGGCACGTAGACCATAGATCAACCTTTTTTTTCGACCGATCAGAATATCACAGTGTTTAAAGGCTTTTATGCTTGCCAATAATCAACCGACAAGACCACCCAAAAGTCACCCAAAAACAGGCCGCGCTTTGTTATGTAAGTTTGTAATCTTAAGAAGTGGATCGGGAGACAATTTCGGCCCACTAAATTAATGAACTCACGGGTCGGTATTAATGAACCGACGGGTCGGTTTGAGGGCTCGCGAACATTTAGACGCTACCCCTTTCGGCTGAATACTGACGACCTGGGCTGGTTAGGCAGTTTTACGGGTCATACAGAAAACCTTTGTGGAACCTGAGGAGGGTGTTGAGAAATTCAAATTCTGGTCTGTTTTTTTACGTTGCCGGAGTGCAGCTCGACGCCCGAGTTACGCCCGAGTGGCGACTTTTTGAACGATGAAATTACGTAGGTTTATGAAAACCTTTGTGGAACTGAGGAGTGATTATGGAATCGAGGGAATTAAAGGTTCAAGTTCAGTGCATGGAACGCCCTGGTTGTTATCGCGTAACTCTTAACGGGCACGTTGTCGGATATGTGTCTAAGGACTCGCATGGTTACTTTGCTGGTGATCTAGAGTACGCCCACAAAGATGGTTGCGTTTACCTGTGTCAGATTGATTGTGCAGGAACCCTTAAGGAGGTCAGGCTGCAATTCGAGCAATTCATAAGCGGAAGCTTTGAAGATCTATAAACAGAAATGGGAGCAGTTATGAAAGTAATTATTGTTAACTTTGGAGCCAATGAGACCGTGGAATATGCGGCGTGCAGTCGTGATGACTGTAGGGATGGGATAGATAAAATGGCATATGACCTTGCCTGCGAGCATGGTGAGATTAGAATGGGCCAGGTTTGGGCATACACTGAAAGGACCTATAAATGAAAACCACTAAAACAAAGTTCACACTACACGGTGACGTGTATTTCGAAGGCGTCCACAATCCGGCGGTACGTTGGAATGGGTTCGCCTGCCCAAGTTTTAAATTAGAGGTGGTCCGAGAGATCTCAGAGTACCTTAAAGATGAAGACTCGCAGATGACCGAGATTGTAGAGATCTCGGACGGCAAGGTGTTTGTCGCTGATGAGATATCACACGGTGTATTTGAGCACCATGAGGTGGTGCCTGTCGATGGGCATTATGATATAGGCAGTTTCGGTTGGATATGGAGTGAGTCATGATTCAGCGAATTGATTTAAGGCTTAGTAATTTGGAGGATGGCACCGTTCCCTTTGCGGACATCTCAATTGATACGCAGGGTGACGCCCTGGTGATAACGGACGCTGATGGCGTTCAGCGGTTTGGCGTCTACTACGCTGATGGCGCATTGCGTGTAGTCGCATGGTCTGATTCTGGCGAGGTGGTTAACGAACTTGAAAGCAGGAAGTCAGAGCGATGAGTATACGATGTAGTAATGAGGAGTGTGAGAGCCGGGTCAAAGGCTTCGACCCGCACTTCACTGTCGATGTTATCGTCAATTGTCACCGAGACCTGGCAGAGAGGCTCGACAAAAAGCATTGGGACGCACCATGCTTTAACTGCAACCTGTGTGGTTGCGATGCTGAGGAGTCGGCAATTGCGCCAACCAATAAAAACCTTTATGGAGAGGACCAGACTATGAGCGATATAAACATTGAAAAGGTGTTGCACATCAGCACTGCCCACATGCCGTCGAGTACGCCAAACTTTGGCGACTATTCAAAATATGTGACCCCGTATGGGTACATGGTCTTGGTTAGTGAGCCTGACGAGTCTGCAAGCATCGAGGACTCGCCTGAGTGGATAGACTCAATCATGAGGCTGGCCCATAGAGAGGGTTGCATCATCGCGATACTCGACGCAGACGCCCCCATCCACCCTCAACTGAGGGACCGCACCCACTTTTGGGACAATACATAACTCTCAGAAAACCTTCGTAGAACAAAGACCAACTAGAGTAAGGACCAACAATATGAGCGATAAGATTAAGAAGAAAATCAGCCTGCACAAGGGATTCAAAAAAATACAAAAACTTGCCCGTAAACGGGTAGAGAATCCATGCGTAAAGGCGACATGGGGGGCAAAGACTGCCAAGATCGTAAATTCGGTCGAGTTAGGATGTAACACCTTCGAATTAGAAGACTACATCTCATTCCTAGAACATTGCTTCTATTTTCATGAACTAAGTGAGGATGAGCGATCCGATCTTATGTTCTCGTTTCATGCATACTAAGCGGGAAACCTTGAAAGGACCAAAGATGTTCAAAGACCCTATCGACTCACACGAAGACACTCAGGCTGACAAGTTTGAGTATGGTCTACTAAATACTGTGGATGACATGGTTCATGCACTAAGCCGCCGAGTGAAGCGGTTCAAGCTGGTCACAGGCGTAGATATGGAGTGGCTCAGCCACCGGCAGCGTGAAGAGGTTGCAGACCTACTTACCGACAGCTTCCTAGTCCAAGTCAATCGGTTTGGCACTGGAAACGCAGCCCATAGCGGCGTCCTGCCCATGTGCGGCGTAGCCTCGATTCACATTCGGAGGCGCAAATGAATATCCAACAATCAAAACTTGAACAACAGAGCGTTTGCATGTGTTGCGCGTGGAGTCGGGTCAAGGTCGCAAGAATCCGCGATCACGGTGGTCAGTTTGCCTACGTGATGGGATGCAGCGACTTTGGTCTCTCAACAGGTGGTGCATGCGCTGCAATTCGCAGGACTGGTACAGGCTCCCATATATGGCAATGGACTGTTTGTTTTGGGCAGAACGTGTTTGGTACACGGAGGGGCTCCTGCCGCACTCTTACAGAGGCAAAGGCTGTGGCTGTCCAGTTGCTGGATGGTCTGAGACTACGTGACTGTCAGAAAACCTTTATCGAACCAGGGGGGCGAAAATGAATACTCAGCAATCAGAACTTGAACAATCAGTCATGCTTCAAAAGTGGCTGGCATATAACAGTCATACCGACAGAAACATGTACCTGTGTATAATCGCTTGCCCGCATTGTAAGGAGGCACACAGGGTATCCTTTGGCGGGTGGTCAGCACTCAAGTGTACAGACTGCCAAGGGCACTTTGGCAGACCAGTAGGGAAGTCATGAAGAGTTACGATCGATGGCTGACAGAGGGCGACGACGTTACTTGTGAGGAGTGCGGATATGTGTACTCGTCGTCTGATGCAGGGTGTGATCCTTGCGAGTATTGGGTCGAGGATATGTGCGCCCAGGTGCATTCGATTGCGAGCAAGCTTGACGATCAACAGTTGATGAACTTTATGTGCGACGAGCAGGCAATGTCTAAGGCGTTAAAGACTAGGGATGACTGGCGAGAGTTGCTTGAGCAGACGCTTAAGAGGTTGGAGGACATTACGCCCGCCTCAGAAAACCTTTGTGGAGCATCTGAGTGACTTTTACAGAGAAAAGCATGCTCGAAAGCAAGGGGCTTATTTTTGAATACGAGATTAAGGCATCGAGCCCCGAGATAGTCGAATTGATAGAGGATGGAATTGTGGATCTGGTTGATGAGCTTGACTCAGCTCAGCTGAAAAGCTTTCACCAGTTGAGCCGAATCGGCAGCCCTGACCGCAGCTCGACGATTTCTAGACTAGATGATGCGATAGAATTAATGTGCATGTGTCATGAGGTGGACCCCGAATCAGGACACCGTCCAACGGTGAGAATACATGGCATGCAAGACAATCTTATGTCGCCAGAGTTCTGGCCAGAGTGTTTTTGAACTAGTCCAACTGGTCTCGGTGGATCTGCATGTCCGCTCAACACTAATCATAAACCGCGCAGTTGCATGGTTTTACGCAGGTGGCAGAAAACCTTTCGAGAACTTTCGCGGAAAGTCTGAGAAGATGTAGTGTGAGCCTTTGGCTTAAAGGGGAATGCTGTTTGGAGGCAGGTTTGGGGAAGATAGTTAACTTGCCAATTGAGCAAGATGTGTTGAATGAGGCTGAGCCCGAGATAAGGGTATGCGTCGGTGAGCCGACAAGGAGCAATCTTGAGTTTATGAGAATGAATGAAGATGAGTTTGAAGGGTACCTTGATGCCTTTGGCACAATACTCGCGGACATGTTTCCATGGTCAACGATAAAGCTTTACAATAGGCTCCCTGGTGGTGCAGACGTCATCGTCACACACGGGTCGTATGAAGACCATCTGGAGAGGGTTGAGATTGTGAGCCTGGTTCGCTCTGTAAGAAAGGGGTTGGTTGGATGTCAGGCATGAAAGATACGCAGCTTGTGCTCGTTAGCGACTCAATGAGGGATGAGATATCGCAAAAGAGTAGCGACATTGCCAGGTCGGCAATATTTAGCGCAATTGCAGGCGTACAAGAGAGCCTTGGCGGCGATTCTGACAGGGCGGCATCATATTGGTCTAAGCCGGACAGTGGATGGGTTGACCTTTGGGACATCTTCACAGACTATGCGGCATACGAACTCGAGTTAATAATGGAAAGGAGGCTTAAGGATGAGGCTAGGACTTCACGCCAGAAGGCTGTTAGAGGAAATATTTCAGGGGTCTTGTCTGGGTTATCCGACATTTACGATAACGCAAAGAATAAGGACTGAGCCATGCAGCAACAAAGTAAGAGGAAACTCTAGAATAAGGGCTGCAAAAAAGCTTGAAAGGGTTGGTCTGGTAGAAATACTGGATCATGAAGAGGTGACGCTTGGGCTGAAGGCAAGTGTAGTTCACGTTATACAAGTCAAGCTGACAAAGTATGGTGACGAATACTGTGGGGCAAAGATTAAGATTAACTAAGGAGTAAGCAATGGAGCAGTTTGATTTGTTTAGCGCAGTCAAATTTAAAGAGGACCAACCAAAATCGAAGATTGACATTCAGATGGGCTACCTGCCTTGGCATGCCGATAACGCAACTCAGACGGTTGAGTTTGCCCAGAGGAGGATTGCGTCTTTCATGGACGAGGGCACGCGGTGCCCATGCTGCGGTCAGCATGTTGAGGTTAGGCACGAAGTAATGACTCGAAGCGTTGCTGAGCCACTCATATGGATGACCGAGAACTATGCTGAAGTTGACTGGTCTGCATCGAGGGCTGTGCTAACAGAGTCGAGATGGGTTAGTGTCGCTGAGTCTGGACCAAAGTCATTTAGGTCCGCTCGACATTACACTCGGGCAAAATACTGGGGACTTATAGAGAAGCTTGAGGGCGATACGATTGCAGAGGATCTGAAGTCCGGTATGTGGAGGATCACCCAGCGAGGCGTTGACTTTGTCTCGGGAAGAGTCTTATTACCAAAGAAGGCGGTGGTCTACCTCGGGCAGCAAAGAGGATATGAGGGCGATCTTGTGGATATAGAGCAGACGCTAAAAAGAGAGTTCAGGCTTAGGGACTCTATTGGACAGTATATAGACAGGAAAAAGCATGCCAACTAATGAAATGAACAAGGTTTTGAAAAGCACAGATTTGCCTCCAGGCACACCAAAAGGACCATTAAATCTTCCAGTGAGTTACAATAAGGAGCAGTATGCGACATCTAGAAATAATTTCGGAGCACCAGGTGTCCCAAAGAGCAGAAGAAATGACTTACACAGAAAAAGAGATAGCGGAAAAGACTGGATCTGGAATTGAGTTCATCAACAGACTTTCGGACAGGGGGCTCATACACTCCCCGATAGTAATAGACTCAGTTAGACATCACCATGAGGAAAATCTGAGACTCATAACTCTTGCCAAGATAAGGCTAGAGAAGATGCGCCATATGGATATAGATCAAGTTACCGCATTAGACATGGTTAGGTCTGATGTAATTAGGGATGTACTCAACAATCAGCACACTGAGGGGACTCAAGACAAGACCCTGACTTGGAGAGAACCGCTGCTCCAGAGCTGGATGTTTCTTCAGAACGAAAACTCGAAGACCTCTCTGGCAGAAGCGATGCTTTGCCTTGTTTCTAGTGACATAAAGAGAATAGATCTCGTTGATATAATAAAGGCAAAGAAGCTTTTATTTATGGGGTTCTGCCCGTTGTTCGTTTACAGGGAGGATTCCTTGCATGTGAGGACCACGGTAAGCTTTGACTCCTCTGAAACAGAGCCATCCGTGTCCGGGATATTCACTGTCCAGCCTGCGATAAGGTATTTTGACGCAATCTCTGAACGCCTTGGCGCTGCACATCCTAAGCCATATCAGACCCCAGACTTTCTAAGCATTACAAAGACTGACATTGGACTTATAGAGTCGGCACACGTTACAGACGGCGATTCGCTGCTCACGCTTAATCTTGGTGCCGCGTAGCAGGATGCCATACAGGAGACATACAGATAGGCGAAGACTTCTTGAGTCCGAGAAAAAGAGACTGTATATAAGCTCAAACCTTGGGACCAAAAGAAGGCTTTCCAATGAGATACTCGAAGCAATAAGAGTAAAGTGTCCTGAAGAGCACTGGGCAACACTGATAAACATAAGCCTGGCAGACCATCATGGACACCCTCTTTCAGAAGTAGACCAGAAGCTGTGTGCTGCGTGGAGGTCTATCGAGACGATGGCACGCCAGATGTTTGCTGCAATTAGACCCGAATTTAATTTCATAGACCATTGCGAGGTCACTTATAGCATTTGGTTTAAATGCAAGTGCTGCAATGGCGAGTTCAATAGGTGTGGCGCAGAGTCCCCCAAAAGAAGGTCTGGGGGCAAGATATGCAAGTGGTGCTATGATAGGTGCAGACCATTTAGTGACAAGAAATACTCGGGTTGTGACTCGAGAACAGGCTACCTACCAGAGGAGGATGAGATGAGTGTATTTGGATATGAAAAAAAGCCGACGCCCGAGGCAAGGAAACTTATTAGCGTCATAGATGACCACCATACGGTTGGTGAGACGATAACGGTCGAGCAGATTAAAAAAATAGCGCCACCGGGATGCTTTACACCCTCGAGAAACAGCCTTTCGGTAAGCGTAATGAACCAGTTGGTGAAGTTTGGGATACTTGAGAAAAACGGGAAGTCGTACTCATACACATCGACTATGTAGTAAACATTTAGTTTACATGTTGACATGCGACACATCCTTCTATACATTCAGTATACCAACAAAGAAGGAGCAGTTATGTCACACAAATCTTCACCGAACTTTCCTGTTCACGACCCGCACCTCGAGGTAAGATCTATGCTTGAGGTTATTTCAGCTCACCTGCAATCTGACATGGGAATTAAGATGTCCAGGGTTGACGTAATCAGGTTCCTCGCCAGTAGGTTTATTCGAGCCAACGTGGAGGGCAAGTGATATGGGTGCGGTAGTATATTTAAGGGTTAGCACAGAGGATCAGAAGCTTGGTCCAGAGGCTCAGCTTGAGGATTGCAAGAGGTTTGCGGACTCTATGGGGCTTGAAATCGATGCGATTCATACCGACCATGGCGTATCTGGTGCAGCGCCCATGGAGAAAAGAGACGCTCTGATGGATGCGTTGAATGATATTTCAGAGGGAGATGTACTTCTTGTTTCCAAAAGGGACCGTATTGCTAGAGATGTAATGATGGCGTCAACAATCGAGCATATTGTGTCCAAAAAGGGTGCCAGGATTGTGAGCGCAGACGGCATCGATTGCAGTGATGACCCTTCAGCAAGAATGATTCGACAGATACTTGACGTGTTTGCCGAATACGAGTTGGCTATGATTAGAATGCGGACGCGGGCTGCGCTAAGGGCTAAGAGAAGGCAGGGCAAGCGCAATGGGACGGTTCCGTTTGGTTTTAAGGCGGACGCTGATGGTGTTCTGTCCAAGGACAAGGCAGAGCAGGCTACGGTTGCCTTAATATACAAGCTTCGCGACCAGGGTCTAAGCTTAAGGGCTATATCTGAAAAACTTTTCCAGAAGGGTATTGTTAACAGAAGGGGAAGTAAATTCAACGCTACATCAATCAAAGAGCACTACGAAAATAAGGCTCAAGAGATTGCCCGGGGAGACGTTCTGACTGGGGGTCAAGATGATTAAGGCTGCACGTATAATATTTAAATTATTTAAGCGCATTTGGATTGCCATAAGGATGCGGAGATTGCTCTCGGTAGAGGACCACATGTCCGAGGAGATAGAGGGCAGGATATCATACTTTATGAGGTCTGTGCCGAAGGGCGGCGGTCGGGTAGTCCACACGTTCGTTCTTACGGACCTGTCTTTGCTCATACTGGGATATGAGTCCGGGAGGGTTAAGGTTATGAGATCCGTTAAAGGAGGCATCAATTCGGACCTTTACGAGCAGATGCACGAGTACGCGAAGAACAACATGTCTCTGGGGTCAAGATGAGCCACAGGCGTAATAGGGAGGACTCTAAGGATAACTGGAGGACACCCGAGTCTCTGTTTCTTAGGCTAAACGAGCGATTCAGGTTTACTGGTGATGCCTGCGCAAGCCCAGACAATGCGTTGTGCCCCAGGTTCTTCACCGTGAAGAGTGATGCGCTTGGCAGCGACTGGTCAAGCCTTGGGTCTAGCGTATTCATTAACCCACCCTACTCAAAGAGCGCAGAGTTTATGTCTAGGGCCTGGCACGCTGTTAGGGATAGGGAGGTCGATTCTGTTGTTGCCCTTATGCCATCCACGGTCGATGTGAAGTGGTTCCACAGGTTTGTTGTGGGCAAGGCCAGCGAGCTTTGGTTTCTTCGCGGCCGGGTGCAGTTCCTTTCTCCAGAAACAGGTAAGCCTGTCGGCGGCAACGTTGTTGGCAGCATGGTGATTGTTTGGCAGTCTGGAAGCTGTAGGCGTACAGGCACAAGGGTTGGGAGCTTTTGCTCCAAAGAATTTCGCCCATTAGGGTCGGTAGATCACGCATATTGGATGGAGTCTGCGAGCCATTCGCTGGTTGACTTAATTACGTGACTCAAGAAATTCCTTTATGGAGCCTGCGTAGAGTCCGCCGCTCATAAGAGCCAGCTTTATTAGCTGCCCCCTAAGGTATGGCGCCCTCTTTCCGGCGCTGCCCTCATCCAGCCCAAGCTCGAGGACCTGATTGTCAATCCAGTCAACCATGTCTGAGTCGATTTCAATTAGCACTCTCATCTACTCTTACTCATTTCAGGGCTAAATCCGTCTGGGTACCTTGACTCTAGTTTCGAGATGTTGCTTCTGCAGACGTCGTCTAGGCTTATCCCCAGCGTGTCTGAGAGGCAGGCTATATACCAAATTATGTCCCCGAGCTCTGCCTTTACATACTCTCGGTCCATTGGATGGTCATGGAATACGTGCTTTTTTATGTGGTCAATCAGTTCGCCGGACTCACCAGCGAGCCCCATGCACATGTTTGTTAGCGACTGTTTTTCGGTCAGGGATCGGTTTACCGTCCTGACTGCCTTTTCTTGATACATTAATGTGTCCATAGGTCCAACCTTTGATTGTTTGGTTTGATTCTGCCCATCTTGGGGGTAGGTGGCTATTCATACATTAGCCCATGGCAATCTTCTAGAAATACCGTCCACTGTAATTAAGAGCTGGAGGTTAACGCCTCGTGTGCTGCCCATACCTCACCAGGTAGATTGCCGTTACCGCAATGGAGGAGAAGAGCATTACCTCTGGAATGTCGATTTGGCTACTATGTATTTCCCTTTGAAGCATTATGAATTCTGCTGATACTCTCATTTTTATTCCTTTTAAGGTGTCCGCGACGTATTCCAAAAAGACCTGCCTGTATTTGCCTCCTTAGCCTTTCAAGTCCCTGGCTCATTGCGTCCACCTGGTCATCATTTGGTCCTACTGGGAATGAACCGCACTCCCGCAGGAAGTCTACAACCCATGGGTGATGCTTAGGATTGGGTATAAGTACATCCCCAGCCTCAATCAGTGCGCTGATTGCGCTTGCCCTAGCAATCTTAGACCCATCGGGTGTGACTGGTATTATACCCGGTATCTGTCCCTTAAGCGTATCAATGATGGCTGGACCATTTGCCTTGTCCTCAACAAGTATCGCCATTGTGGACGGCCACTTGGCGTACATCTCTTTGAACGAGGTCACTGTTTGCGGAAATGACATCCTTTTTCTGACCTGGTCAAGTAGGTAGAACTGAGAGCCAATTCGACCCCATACCTGACACACGACAAACGATCCCTTTGCGCTGGATTTAAAGGCCATGTCCCAACTCTGAATGATTTCATCCATTGATGCCGGAAACTCGTCCCAGAACCTCCACCACTCCTCCTTAAACAGCCCACCGCCCGATGGGGCAGGTCTCTGCTGAAGCTGAGCTGCGGCCGCATATGCCCCAAGTCGCTTCTTAAGCTCATCCAACTCCTCCTGCCCAAAACGCTCGTTCCAGAGAAGGTCGCCCTCTCGGTCACGGGGGTCTTTCCATCCGAGAGAGGTTTCAGAGCGATGTCCGTCAAACTCAGCGGCAAGGCAAAGGAGCTCATATCCACCCTGCTGCAAGACGTACCCGCAGAGGTCATTCTCATGTACGCGCTGAGCCACAATTACCTTGGCGACCTTTTTGGGGTCATTCCCTCGGGTTGACATCTCCTCATTCCACCAGTTAACAACCTGCTCTCGTATTCTTTCGGAAGGGACATCACCAACCTTGTGAGGGTCATCGCAGACGATAAAGTCTCCACCCTCGCCAGTAGCTGAGCCGCCAACAGAAGTGGAGACCCTGTATCCTGTATGAGAGTTTTCAAACCTCGCCTTCTGGTTTTGGTCTAGGTTCATTTTTACATGCGGCCAGTTCTCTCGATACCACCTGCTTTCGATGATTCTCCTACACTTCAACGAGTCTCGAATGCTTAAGCTTTGCGCATAGGAAGAGTACAGCCATCTCGACTCGGGCTTGGTCGCCCATACCCAGCATGGCCAGAACACGCACACCAGCATGGACTTCATGTGCCTGGGAGGCATGTTGATTACAAGGTTCCTGATCCGACCCTCAGTCACAGCCTCAAGGTGCTCGCAAATTGCGTCTATGTGCCATCCATGCTTATACGGTGTCGCGGGCTCAACTATATGCCAGCAATGCTGGGCAAACAAAGACAGAGACTTCTCCATGTTTCTTTTGGTAAGCTCTTTGATTGCCATCTCTAGCTCTGTTCGACTCTTGGACATCTAGTGGACGCTTCCCGCATCAAACTTGCCGCCAGACTTCTTTATCAGATCCATTAGCTCCTCATCAGTCATTGAGCTAACCTTATCCCCAGAGTCGGCAGCAGCCTCCTTTGGGGAAGACTTTCCGTTAAAGTCCATGAGTTTCATGTACTGCTCTGAAAGCCTCACAAATAGGTTTAAATTGTCTCGAGATATTGAGGTTGCCATGGCACGCTGAAGAGAGTTTATGTGCTGAATCTTCTTCAGCTCTATCATCTTTCTGCTCTCAAGCTCCTTTGCGTCCTCCGACATTGCTTTTCTTACGATCTTCAGATCATTGAAAATAGCACTGGTCGTAGTCGAGAATTTCTCTGCAGCCTTAACTGCAATTGTCCTGTCTGGAACGTAAGCAAGAATCATGTCCTTGACGTAATCTCTTCTCTTCTTTACTGCAGACTTAACTTTGCCCATTCCTACCCCTCCATTCGATATAAGACACTACTACTAGAGATACTACCGCAGCCGGAGCCCAAAACGAAGCCATCTCGGACATAGAGAGGACCACAGGCTCATCTCGAACGGACATAAACATGCTAACAACCATCTTGACCGCACGAGTAGGACAAGTGGGGGCTGAATTTTGAGTAAGTGTTTAGCACCCTGTCTCTGTAAGAATGGGAGACATCGGGAGTCTTTGAGCATTTTTTGCCTGAAAAGTATGCGCACAGCCCGTGTCTTTCACCATACTTTTCAGTGTAATGCTTTAGTGCCCTCACCCCCGCCTCAATGTAATCACACGGCTGCTTTTTACACCAAAACCTTGGAATGACCTGCATTGGACCAATTGCCCCAGCCGAAGACACTGCGTCACGAATGAATGCGGACTCCCTCCAGGCTACGGATGCAGAAAGCACTGGGTCAACGCCTTGCTTGACTGACTCTGAAACAACCTCCACACAAACTGAGTGTCTGGATTTTTGGACGGCGCCCATCCCCGACTCCAATATCATACTACAAAATATCAAAACACATGCTGGGCTCATTAGTAATCCCTCCTGTTAACGAATAGCTGGTGCGCCCTAAAGAACGTCGCTCTCGCCCTCCCCATGTCCCCGTAACGATGCTTCTCCATGTTTATCACAACGTTCGGCGCAGGGTGCCTTGGACCCTCTTCTACATCCTCGTACTCAATCTTCATGATACCGCTGGCGTCGTTTTCGATATCGGCAGACTCTCTTGCCTTGCCCTCTTTATTTTGCTGAGAAAGCGAGATTACGCAAACGTTGAAGTCTTTCGCTATACCTAAAAGATCTGCGCTTATCTTTGCTATCTGCTGCTGCCTAGTCTGCTGCCCAGACTGCGACGTGTCGCCCCTCATTAGTTGAAGGTAGTCAATTATGATAAGATTTGGTCTCTCTGACTCATCCATCTTCATGAGCTCTCGTCTCAACTGAGAGGTGGTGAGGCTATTTGTGTCAATGAACGACAGAAGCTTGTCCTGCCTTTTGAGTTCGCCGACGGCGTAGACGATCTTATCGAAATCCTCCCCATCGAGGTTGCCGTTCTCGATGCGCATCCCGTCAACTCTTGCCCTCATGGACATTAGCCTTTTGGCAAGGTCTGACCCGGACATCTCTAACGAAACATGCAGGACCCTAAACTCATCCCTCATTGCGCAGTTCACAATGTTTAACGCCAAACAGGTCTTGCCTCTGCCGGTGCCGCCCATCACAATGTACATTCTCTTAGGCTTTAGTCCGCCTGTCAACTCGTCAAGCTCCTCGAGCCCGGTCTTGATCCCAACAATCTCATTGCCAGACTCAAACCTCTCCCGAGTCTCACCAAGAGCCTCCTGCACGGCCTCACCAAGCGTCTTAATTGACACGCCGTCTGAGGATGACCCTGAAGATATCTCAGAGAACAGGGCTCCAATGGTCTCATCCACAGATACGCCATGTTCAGAGAGTGCGGATATAGCCTGAGATAACAAGCCTTGGGTCTTTCGCTTTTTTGAGCCCTCTTTTATAAGGTTAATATAAGACCCGTAGGTCAGGGTCGTAGCCACGGAGCTTTCAATGTTCTGTATGAACTCTATGTTTGGACCACCGACATTCTCAACGTCAATTCCAGAAGACTGAAGCCTGTTAAGCACTGATACCGTATTTACGTCCTCGCCGACGTCAATAAGTCCTCTAATACTGCTGAATATGGCCCGGTTTCTTGGTTCAAAGAAGTCGTTGGGGTCCAGCTTTTGGGAGATGTCGGCTACAGTCCTCCTGTCCGCCATAAAGCAGACGCCTAAAACGCTCGTCTCTGCCGCAGAAAGTGCGTCCATCATTTACCGCCCCTATAGTCTTCTATCAGTTCAAACATTCGAGATGTCGCTATTCTTGACATTGTGTTGGCATTTAGCTTCCCGCTATTCTCAAGTGAAGCCTTGGTGCCCGTTCCAATCCTGTAATTGGTAGAGAACACCGTCGGCTTCATGTCGTCATATCTCCTTGAGACCAGTCGATGCACAATGTCTCTCTCAAAGTCTGTGCCTATTCCACTGCCAAGCTCGTCAACAAACAATACGTCAGCAGACTCTAGCAGATAAACTTGACCGTGCGACTTTTTAGCGATCCTTCGTCTTTCCTCGTCAACAAGCTCGATAAGGCTCAAGTATTTAGCTTTAACTCCCCTTGAGACCAAATACGAAACCATGCAGCACATTGTGTGTGTCTTACCGCTGCCCGATGGTCCACAAAACGTTATGAACCCGGTGGGATCTTCACACCATTCTACGCAGAACTTAAAAAGACTAGAGTAGTCACCCTTTGCAAAGCTGTTCTCAAATCGAACGCTAAGATAACGCCTGGGCACATTTGCTAGAGACATCCTCTGAGACAAGGCTTCGTTGACACACAGAGGGCAGTCCACCGCATACACCATGTCACCCTCTACCTTAATTGTTTTCAACATCCCCCTGCAGACCTTACAACTCATCCCTTTAACCACTCCTCTCTTGATGGAACGCTAGACCTGGAGGACGAAGACCCTCCAGACATCACCTTCTTAAGCATGTATGCAGGTCTAGAAGCTCCGCCGCACTTATCAAGCGCATTGTAAACGGTCTCTGCACCATGCTCCTTAACCAGCTTTTGAATAATGTCCATGGAAACAGCATCAAGTGAAATCACTCGCGTGCGCTTGCCTCCTACGGTCATGCATTCGATACACTTATTAACAACATCAACGATACTGATTGCCTTTGACTGGACCGGCGTGCCGCCTCGTGTATAGAATGAGAATGGAGGCATAGGCAATGGATCAACAGACCTCTTAACCACCCTTCGATCAGGCATAATCTCATCCCAACCAACGAGCCTCCAACCTTCGACGGTCCTTACCTTAGAGCCTCGACCTGGGGTCGGCGCAGAAATCGAGCAATAAACGACAGAACCCTCGACAAGTGCCGCCCGAAACTGGTCCTTCGCCTGCTCAATATTAAACCCCGATGAAACCATAAAGGAGTCAGAGTCAATCTTGTCGTGAGGAACCACCCCGTAATCGAAGCCCTTGGCAACGGAAAGAAACCATGTCAGAAAAACCCAGGATTCACGATTGTTCTCAATCATTGTCACGTCGTACTTGATCCATTTCGATTGCTTAGGCATACGGAACTAACCCATACCTGAAGAATCTTTGCAAGAAAAAGTTGCTTAATCCAACAATAATAAATTTAGCCCAACTTTTTATTGATATGGCAAACATCTGCTGGTATAGGTTGTTCTGAAAGGAGTCAATATGACTGATTTTGAATCTCTGGAGTCTAGGATTAGATTTCGATTAAAGGCTGTGATGTCTGCGAGGGATGCCAGCAGAAAAAACATTGGCGAGTCCGCAGGGCTCAGTGAATGGCAAATAGGCGAGTTTTTCAGGGAGAAGCCCTTGCTCGTTGTTGATGTCGTGAAAGTATGTGGAGCTCTTAATGTTAGCCCATCGTGGGTTATGTTTAGTGACTCCTTTGATATTAGCGGGGTGGTTGATGAATCAATTTAACCAAAGCGTGTCGGAGGAGGTGGTCTGGGCCTTTGATCTTGCAAGATCGGTCCTCGGTAAAGACTTGACCATTGATGGACTTGTTGCAGTTGCCTCAATTGCGATGCAGAGAGCAGACATAGCTTATGAGAAGCAGCACATATCTGGTCTTACGGAGTCTGACCTTGAGGTAAATCCGTACTCGAGAGGAGGCAAGCCTAATGGATAGTTGGCTTTCGAGAAGATCTGAGTCCATCGGTGGCAGTGATGTTCCCGTGATACTCAGCGGGAGAATCCCCTTAGATTTCGATCCAGGGTTTGGCTCTGAGGTTGATGTCTGGTCATCTAAGAAGATAATAAGACAGCACCATAACCTTGGAGAGAAGCCCCAGAAGACCGGCGAGGCGCTTGAAAGAGGCACGCTTGCAGAGCCACTCTGTAGAGACTATGTGTCCAGCTACTACGACGCAAAGTTCTCAGAATGCTTTCTAGACATGTATCGAAGGGACGACTTTCCGAACTTCCATGGCAGTATTGATGGTGAAGGCGTGCTGGACGGCAAGGTTTATGGTCTGGAAATAAAGACGATGGGCTACAGGGGGGATAGTTGGACAAAGAGCGTGCCGACTAGAGTTGAGTTGCAGAGTCGGCACAACTGGTTCTGCAGACCATCTCTAGACGGCTTCATTGTGGCTGGCTTTAAGGCTCCCGAAGAGGTTTGGAGGCTGGTGAACTCAGACAAGGTTTCGGTTGCGGAGTGCATTGAGAACAGGTCTATGAGGTTTTGGTCCTATAAGCTTGAAAAAAGCGATTGGTATGAGGAGACCTGTGTTCCAATACTACAGGACTGGTGGAATACTCATATCGAGGGCAAGGAGGCTCCGAGGGCTGACCATAAGAAAGAGACCAAGGATTGTATATATGAAATCTGGAATAGATATGAGGGCGAGTCCGACATCGACGAGCCATTTGAGTCGCTTCTACAGGAGCGAATGAACGCACAGGCAGAGAAGAAGAAGTGGTCGTCTGAATTTGAGCGCCTCCAGAATGAGGTTAGGTTAAGGATGAAGGGGTCAAAGGCTGCTCGGGGCGACAGGTTCTCTGTGTCGATGTCAAGAATTGACAAGTCTACGTTTAGCTCAACCCTGTTCAAGGAAGAGCACCCAGAACTATATGCCAAGTATTTTGTTGAAAGCAGCTATTCGACCATGAAGGTCACCGAAAGGACTAAGAAGTGAGTAAGAAGAACTCAGTAGATGATGTGGAGATCAGAAGTAAGGAGGCGTTGGCTCGTCACATCTGGGACACCCTAAGGTCGATTAAGATTGGGGAAGACCAGATAGAGAGGATAAAGAAGGGCAACACTGCGATACCTTACCTTAAGTGGTCAACCGCATACCTCCTCCTGAAGAAGAACTTTCCATGCAGCATGTTTAGCTTTACCCTGTTTGACAACGGTCGAGATGGGATAAAGGATGAATACTGCCTTTTGCCTGATGGAACCGCTTACATTGAGGCTAACCTAGAGATTTTAAAACAGGGGCAGTCGTTTTTTGCCTCAATGCATTTGCCGATCTATGGGACGGGACATAGGGCCGTTAAGGGCTTTGATTCCGCTCAACTGTCAAACAATAAAATGCGCTGCAAGGTTAAATTACTTGCCACGATTGGTCTGGGCATAGATATTTATGGCGCAAAGGACCATACGATTGAGGACTTTGAAAGACTTGACCCCGTTGAATACGGAATTAAAAGCGGGCTATTCAAGAAGGATAGGGGTTTCAGGAAAACGCACATGGATAAGTTTTTTGAACTATGTGTATCTCAGTGGAACCTCAACCCAAAGAACGAGAAGGTCAAAGACGTTCAACAGATAATAGATATGGGCGAGTCTTCAATGCAGGCAATGCTCGTTCACATCACATCAACAACACCGGACCTTGGTCAATACAAATTAATTAAACAGGGAGATAGTAATGAGTAGTCAGTTTATGGAATATGAGATTCTTGGCCGATTGGCGTTTATGGATGACGTCAATGAAGACATTGTTAATCTAAAGATAGCCGTGAATGGAAAGGTGAAGGGAGAAGACATCTGTAGTTGGTACAGGATCTCAGCATACAAGCACACGGCAAGATACCTTCGACAGTATGCCAACAAAGGAGACATGCTCCTCATAAAGGGCAGTGGGTACCAAAAGACCTATAGGAACAAAGACGGTCAGGAGGTGACAGGTATGCAGTATTCAGCAAACCGGGTCACCATTACGAGAAAGTCAGAGAAGTCTGGACAGTCAGAGCAGTCATCATTTTCTGGTCAGAGCCAGCAGTCGAACTCCTGGTCTGGCGGACAGTCTCAAAACACCGTCCCGCAAACTCAAAGCGCCAGCAGTGGCTGGAGCTCATCGGGACCCAGTCAGCCTGCACCAGCGGGCGGGAACCAAGGCGGATGGGGCAACAAAGGAGGTCAAGGTGACCTAAGCTCGGGCGGAAACCAAGGCGGATGGGGCAACGGTGGCAACTCCGGCAACAACGACCCGATTCCATTCTAGGTCGGCATGAAAACAATAATTCATGTAAACCAACATGTAATTAAGTCCAACAGGAAGATTGCGGTCAAGGATGCAAAGCCCGTCTTAACGGTGAAGACCTACAAGGACAACAGGTATGCATCTGAGGCCGTTATTCGCAATGAGGCTGGTGAAGAGGTTGCCAGGGTAGTGTATCGACCTCACAACCCTTTGTCCTGTGGGGCGCACTGCTGGATAGAGACCAGGCTGAACGTGGAGACCCATGAATGAGTTGGCACTATTTGCAGGAGCAGGAGGAGGCATCCTGGGAGGGAGACTCCTTGGATGGCGCACCCGATGCGCTGTTGAGATTGATTCCTATGCAAGAAGCTCACTCATCGCCAGACAGCGCGATGGATCTCTCGAAAGCTTCCCAGTCTGGGACGACATCAACACCTTCGACGGGAGACCCTGGAGGGGGTCAATTGACGTTATTTCGGGAGGGTTCCCATGTCAAGACATCAGCTCTGCGGGTCGGCGTGAAGGAATTGCCGGAAACCGTTCAGGACTATGGTTCCAGATGCTCAGGGTTGTTGGAGAGGTTGAACCTCGTTTTGTCTTCGCGGAAAACAGTCCGTACCTGCGTACCCGTGGACTCGGCACCGTCATCGAAGGACTTACCAGCCTGGGGTATGACGTCAGGTGGTGCGTGCTGGGAGCTAGGCACCTCGGTGCGCTTCATCAAAGAAACAGAATGTGGATTCTTGCTTCCAACACCAACCGCAAACCAGACATGGAAGTCAAACAAAGGAGGCGCGGCAGGAAAGTCGGAGGGAGGCTGGCTGGGGAAGGTTCGCCTGACACTGGCAGGAATGGCGGAAGGGAACTCGTGGCCAGACATGGAGACAAAGAACAGGTGGCCGACGCCGAGGTCTCACGATGCGAGGGATTGCGGCAGCCCTTCAGAGGAGTTCAGAGACGGCCCGAGTTTGCCGTTTCTGGCTGGTGGACCACTGAACCCGACGTGGGTCGAGTGGCTCATGGGCTGGCCGATAGGGTGGACAGGCTTAAAGCCATTGGAAACGGGCAGGTTCCAATCGTGGCGGCTGCAGCATGGACAATTCTTTCCGACGGATGGATAGGAGAATAGGTTTGATAATTGGAGTAGACCCCGGACTGTCTGGCGGCATCGCCGTCCTCTCTTTCGGCGGAGAGGTTGAAAGCGTGTCGATTACGCCGACGATAGCGGTAGGCAAGTCCAGAAGGGAGTACGATATTGGCGCAATGAGGGACCTTATCAAGGACTCTGGCGCCAAGGTGGCGTTCATTGAATCACAAAGCGCAAGACCAGGTCAGGGCGTGAGCTCAACATTTAAGACGGGTTATGGCTACGGCATATGGGTTGCGCTAATAATTTCATGCGAAGTATCGCTTAACATTGTGGCCCCAAGAACATGGACCTCGAAAATGCTTTCAGGTGTTCCCGGTGACGGGAAGGATAGGAATATACTAGGAGCCAAAAGACTGTTCCCTTCAACTGACCTGCGTAAGTCTGAGAGGGCGAGAAAGCCCCATGACGGGCTTGCGGACGCTCTTCTTATAGCAGAGTATGGTCGCAGGCAAAACGGAGTGCTAGGGTAGATACATGAAGTTCTTGTTTACAATGCATCATTCCATAATAGAAGAGCTCGAGAAGGCTGGGCACGAGGTCTTTCATGGCGGAAAGTATGAATACAGAGATCACCTTGATGAAGAGGAGCCCGAGTCGAAGGACTATCCTCTAAAAAGGCTTCTCCGGGAGTGTAATCCAGACGTACTTGTGTGCGTTGGTCCTAACGTCTCATGGGGCAACATGTTTACCGGCTATCAAAAGGGCGTAGTCATACCATGGTCGGGACAGGTAAGGGGGAGGGTTACGGTGGGAATCACTGAGAACGACCCAGACTTAATCAGGTCCTCGTCTGGAAGGGTCCGTCAGTGCGACTGCAAAAGGGGTGACTTCTTCCTCTTCTTTTCGAACCATCCCAGCGGCATAAGGGTGCCCGCAATGGATACGAGGGTTGGCATATACAGGGGACCGGAGGACTTTCAATTGTTTATTGATGCGATTGAAGATTTCCATCTGCCAAGCAGGCGTCCCAGAATGAAATATCTACCTGAAGGCGATTAAAAGGGCTGCGCCGAGACTAAATCCTACCGATACCGCAGTCCAAGTCCTGCTAACCATTTCAGCCTTATGAGAATCCTCCATTTTAGAGATGTCTAGTAGAGCTGACTCTGAAAGACTCTTTATCTTGGACAGGTGCTCAAGCCTGATTCGCTCCAGTGTGGAGGTGCAGGTGCTAATCTCAACCTTAAGCCCGCTCACCATCTTGCTTGCCATATCCATCTCCCCATACACCGCAGCGTCCGCAGCCTTTGTATAAAGCAGTCCTCCGCCAGACAGCCTAAGGACGCACCCTTGAGCAAGCATGGTCACATCACCATACTCATCGGGACACGGAATCTCAGAGACTGTGCCATTAGAAGCCGACCACTTACCCTTTGTCGGTGATGCGTAGCCTTGGACGGTCAACAATAAGACCGTTATCAGGGTCATGGTTTGACCTATTTTCACCCTCATTGCCTCCCGACTCTCGTGCAGATGACTCAAGTCTGTCCATTCTTAGGTTTATGCCGTCCACAGCGCTAGAGATTTCGCTCGAAGCCGTTTCGGCGATAACCACAGATTGCTTAATACCCCGTCTCGCACGACCAGCGGCAACGGCGACAACAGCGCCACCGGAAAGAAGCCCCGCAGTTCCGAGCCAATACCCAATCGCAATAAAGACAAGGACGACGATCGCCGTTGCCGCGACTTTACTCAGACTTATCTTCACTTAAACCAGCCTTCACCGCTGCCGACTCAATCGCCTTCGCATCGACCCAGCCTTGCGCAATGCAATACCCAATGGCAACTGCGGCGATGCTGGGAATGGCTTCCGCCCACACCAGGGACCCCTGAATGGCGCTCGAGACAATCATTGCGATTGAACCCAGGGATACGAATAGCTTTCTAGATAATATCTTGCTCATTGTTTCTCCTTAAGGGACAGATATCCCTAAGTCTTGAAGGTTTTTTTCGGTCACAAATCCCACAATCATGGAATTAAAGTATGCGCTGGATGCGTAATGGGTGTCGTAGTATGTGTCACCCGGAGACCAGGGTTGATACGTACTCCAACTGTTACTGGTTGCGTTTATCTTTATGCTTGTCTCAGATGTCTTGTCTTGCTGAAGCTCGGGTATTGTGGTCCCGTTGAAGTCCATCATGTACATGTCTTCATCCGAAAAGTTTTGAAAGTCCCCGTATAGGGTTACTGCGTTAGCGGACCAGAGCAGATCGGAATCAATGCCAGCGTCATGGCTCGGGGCGTTCAGGGTCTCTATTCCAGCAGATAGGGAGGCTGACGCATCTGCGAATGCGGATTGTTTGGTTATGCCGCCAGCAACAGTCGCAATGTGCTTGTATGCGACATAGTTCGTCCCATAGTCAAACCAGCTGTTTGAGTTGAATGTGCTTTTGGGGACTCCTGCTGCATCCGTGTTCATCCCCATCCTGTTGACGGGGTTTAGTGTGACCCACCCGATGCCGTTCTTGTTTGTGTCGCTGTAGGGAAATTGACCGTACATAACAAGCGCCTTAACGGAGTAGTTGAATCGCATGTAGCCGGTTACTTGAGCCTTGCTTACTGTCGCCCCCAGGTAATTGCTTCCGTCCGCATTTAGCCCCATAACCCTCTGGTTTGGAATTACCTTTGATATGTCGCCATGAACGACGGTTGCGTTCGTAAGCTCAAGCGGGAAATACCGATACCTTGGGTATGATGACCCACCAGATAGGCTAGATGCACCCCAGTTGAAATCGTTCTGAACGACGCAGTTGAACCCGGCGTATGTTCCATCATAAGAAATGCTACTCTTGTCCTCGAAGGCAATCAGCGGTGCGTCCTTTAGGTACTCGTAGTTTGCGGCAGACCAGTTGTTGGCGCCGGTTCGCCCAAGGAACACCCCGTACTTCCTCGCCTGCTCAAAACTGCCGCCGCCGCCGCCGTCGGAAGAAGACTGTGTCGGTGTTGAAGACACCACGATCTCTGCAGCAGCCCTAGACCTTCTCAGCGTGGTGTTCACGTCCTCTGTGCTGACAAATGTCAGCGACACGGTCCCAGAGTCAACGTCAGGCTGGACTGATACAAGGACAAAGGACGCACTCCTTAGTCCAGACTCGTCATCAGTTATCGACCATGGCTCACCAAGATTCTCGTCAAGAAAAGACGGGTCGCACCCACTGTATGAAACGGTTATCCTTGGACCGCTTTTGCTCTTAATAATACTGTCGATTGCAATGCCAGCGCCAAGCTTGTCTGTTGCATCAGAAAGGTCAACCTCATGAATTGAAGTCTCGCCAAACATTGAGGCGCTCTGCCTTAGTATGGGGCTGTTTGACCTGTCAACAATTCTGGTCTCTGTTGTTTCATTGAACTTTGCGTCAAATCCCATCTTAAATCGAAACTTGTTTCTAATTTCGTTAATTTGAGTAATTGACAGTGGTGACCTCTGCGAAGAGTCTACGCCGTATGTAAATGACTTTGATCCCGAGCCGACGGCAGGCCAAGAGACAGCCTCCCAGCAAAACAGCCCCCTGTCATAGCACAGTCTAACTGGAAGGCTGTTAAATCTGCCAGCAACGATGTCTATAACAGACTGACCTGAGACCGACTCAGTTATCGCAAGTCCTACCCGGATCGAGTTTAGGAATAGTGCAGACCTTGACGCTCGAGCTGCATCAAAGCTCTGAGAATTTCCGCCAGCATAGGACACCCAAAGGTCCTGGAGCGTGTCGCCGAGCCTGGATATCGCTCTGCCATTAGAGGATGTCTTGCCCAAAGTGCTAACAACGTATATCGAGTCGTCCCAATGTTCCACAGGCACGTCTATGTATGAGTAGAATCCTCCAAGAGAGTCATTATCTGTCTTGATCTCATAATACTCTACAAGATCGCCCTTTGGGGTTGTTCCAATCTGCAGATAGCCGGGCTTCTCATTCGATCCGTATATATGGTGAGACGCAACAGCAAGCCTTACTTTGGAGCCCCTCTGTACGTAGGCGACAATTGGGACTGGAACCTTTCGGACCTCTCCGTATATGACTGGTATGGCTCTCGACTTTGTTCCATCTGGAGAGCCGGGGAACCTGCCTTCGTCGCCAACAGTTGTGGCTGGGAACGATTTGTCCACAGAAATAAAGTCAGGACCAATATCAAAGTCAACTCTACCCGACTCTGGGTCTACGCCGAATGAGCTTATTATTCCACGGTATGCGAGATAACTGTCCTCGTAGAAACTGTCTTCATAGACGAGTCTTATCTCAACCTGCTTATGTAGGACCGATCCCCCGGAAGCTATGTACCCAATAACATCAAAGTCTTCAGTGGAAATTCCTATTGACGCAGAGCCTGATGACGCCGACGAGCCAAGCATGTCAACAGATCTGGCTGGAACCGATATGCCCAGTGAGGGAACATTGAAATGCATCTCATGCATCTCCTCCTGGCTTTTGAGCATAACAACAGGAGCGTCTGAGGTCACCAGCAGCGTGGTGTCACCTAGATCAATCTTTGCAATGGAAATAAAGTGGCTCATCCAACGACAACTCCGCTCTTTGTGCTCTTAATTGGAACAACCTTCTGCCCCGGCATCTCTAGCGTCCTGTCAGGGGACATGATCTTACCCCTTCCCGACCCAAGTACGCATCTTACCCCTTTAAAGCTAACAGACTGACGTCCAAGCGACCTGTCTCGAGCGAAACTTATTGCCTCCTCTTGCCAGTTGAACCCACCGGCCACGAACTTGGGTCTAGACGTACCGCCCAGTTCAAATATGTCCCAAACGACCCTGCCGGACTCAACTCTTCCACAGACAAGGAACTTCTTTTTTTTCCTCATCTGCATCTCGCGATGCTCTTTTTCGTTTCTGGCTCGGTTGTGAACAACCATGTTTCTCATCTGATGAGTCTGAGACTGTATGTGGTTCATGATGAGACTGTGCATCTCTCGTCTAGTCTTAATCAATTTGAGCCCCCTCCTGAAGCCATGGACCATACACTGCTGGCAATGTCCCTAATCTTTAACGAGTCCTCTTCTCCAGAAGATCTTTGAAGCGATGTAAGTATGGCAGACTTTGCCGCCTTCCCTAAAGATACTGAAGACGCGACCTCTTTCGCGGTGTCTACAGCAGAAGGCTTTGCGGCAGAGCTGACCCTCACACGCTGAATGTGTCTAGACTTAAAGCCTGATAAAGAGAACGACCTATTCTTGCCCGTTGAGGGCTCCATAACCGTCACCCCCGAAGACTCAGAGCCGACCACAATGAAGAGACGTCCGCTCCTTAGGAACATGTCGCCCTCCTTGACCTTGATTCCTCTTTGAGACCTGCTTATAAGCTTTTCAATCTTTTCCAGCATTGTAAACATACCTCCTAAGGGAGTCCAGACCCCTGGCTACACACCTGGCCGTGGAGGGACCAAAGCAGTAGATATAGTTCCGCCCTCTTCTTCGCACCACCTTGACCACTACACCATCGGATGACTTCTCTATAGGACCTATAACTATATTTATCCTGCCCCCAACTTTTTCTATAAACTCATCATCGCAGCCATCCATCAATCGCTCAATTGACTCGGAGTCCACAGACTGATCAACTGAAATCATGCTAAACCGAGACCCCTTTATGAGAGACACCGACCTGAGCATAAGAATGTTAATGATTGCGATAATGGTCATGAAATCACAGGCACCGATCTAATCGGAGTCCTTTTGTTTATGTCATCAAGGACACCTACCACGGCGTCCCTATCGCCGTAAACCATGAATCCATTCCTACCAATGTCCATTAGGAGGTCCTCAGTGAAGGGGAAAACCTTTACACCGGAAGCCCCAAGAGACCTTGCTGACCTAATCGCGGAAGCGTATGCAGCAACAGTGCCCCTTAGCCCATCTCCAACACAGCTATAGTATACGAATCTCTTAGAGCTCATTAATAGACCCAATCAAATCCTCGAGCGCGGACTCTAACTGATCATCCTTAAGCCTCATTAGGCTGGAGCCGTCAATGCTGTTCTCATCAAACTGCTCCTCAAAATCCTCATTGGAGGAAATAAGCATTGATATTGGTCCACCAAGGGGAAGAAGTTCGGGGAAATTAATCCTAAGCCTGGAAACCTGGTCATCTATCTCACCCCTAATCCTATCCCTATCGGATATAAGGCTAGAAACATCCGAAGAGTCCGACTCCTGAATAGACCTGGCAACAAAAGCCTCCTTAAGCCTATCGTCTGAAACAGAAAGCGCCTCCTGCCTAGATGGAGCCCTAAGTGAGCCTGCAGCAGCAAGCGGTCCAAGCGAGATCTGGGGTGCAGCAAGAAGCCTACCGGACCCTGGTCTTATAGATAGATGACAGCAGCAATTATGACCACACTTGGTGTGCCCCATACCCGGAACTGTTGGCAACTCATCTGAAAAGTAGGGGCCCGAGGCAGACAATGCAACGCAATCAGAGCAGTGCTCACACGCCCCAAGGTTCCAGAACACTACATCCCTGCCTCCACCTGCAGCCATTGCGCCAAGATTGTAGTACCCCTTCATGCTCTTTCCGTATAGGACCGATCTGTTAACGAAGGACATCCGACCCTTCCTCTCGGGGACACCGTCAAGAAAGTCCTCAGCGAATCCAGAAAGGTACCTTGATTGATCAACTATCGACTTTCTTAACCGAGGGTACCTGTCCAACAGCTCCGGGTCGCTGCTGGGGACCTGTGAGGCTCTGAGCGAAGCACCCTTCCTAAATGCAGACGAAGCACTCCGGGTAATTGCACCCACCCAAGAAGCCAGAAGCCAAGCAAAGACAACCGCCGAGTCCTCCCCAGAGTCAATCCTATCCTTGGCTTCTGTGGCAGCAGCATACATGTCAACGACCACCGCGTTGGTCTCTGATGAAGTGGATCGCCTTGAGTCTTCTGTCTCAGCCTCATCTAGCGCACAGAATAAGGCCCTAGATCTAACCATTGAGGCTTTTGAATTTGCCTCATTTTTGAGCATCTTCTAGTATCCCCTGTATTACGTCAGCCTGCTCGTACATGAGCTTGGCTCTATCTCTGGCGTCCATAAGCTGAGCGGTGTAGGACTCATTGCCCTGCCCAGATGAGGGCGAATTTGTTATTGAGTCAGCTTCCGACGGCGTCATTCTCAGTATGTTCCTAAATACCCAGTTCTCGTCCATCTGAACCTCATTTATGAGCTTAGACGCGGTCTCAGACCGAAGCTTCCAGACCTCTGCACGCATCCTCTGGTCAAAGGCAGATACGTCGGGCATCTCAAACTTAAAGTCACCAGGAGCAACAACGAAACCAGCAGCGAGGCATGCACGCTCAAGGACATCTCTAGCCAAGCTAGATATTTCAGACTGCCTCCTAGTTACCGTATGAACAAACTGCTGCCCCTGCTGCTCCAAGGTGCTTCGTGCGTTAACATTGCGCTCAAGTCCGCACAAGGCAGCAGGCACGCCGGTTGCAACAAAATAAGACTCCTGCAAAAACTTCTGGAAGTTAACGAGCTGATCAAGGTCTGCGGATGGCTCGTTGTGAAAGTTCGGCTTATCTGTGCCCGCTCTATACGGATACACAGTGTCCTCCAATTCAAGAGCTGAGGCTATTCTATGATGAAGCATCCCCTCCTTGTCGAAGAACTCATCACGCCAAGAGCCACCCCTTAACTTGTCAATCCAGTCATTAATCTCATCCTCTTTAATTCCTGCTGGAACTGGGAGGCTGACAGTCTTCCTGCTAGATGCCCTTAATATTGCCAGGACTGCAGTAACGTCGAGAGTGCTTTGAGAGATGCGCCAGAGCTTTCTTGCTGCATGCCAGTTGCTTCTGCCATACTTAAAGCCTCTTGGTCTATCTGGAGCGTAGTGGATAACCTGCCAAGGGTTGAGCCCCACGGAGGAGGATCTACCCATACCATAACTCCCGCCCTTAGATCCGCCGATTGAGCAATTGTATCCATATAGGCGACCGTAGGCGTCCCAAGATACATCTGTGGTGTCCGGCTTAAGGTACTGATGACTGACCATTCTGTCCTTGGTGTAGACTAGCTCGCTAAAGCTGTCACCAAGGTGCATCCCTTCCCTAAATACATCATACATCAAAGACGGAAGTCGAAGCTGAGAGAAAGCCGTCTCGACAACGCCCCTGGCCTTTGGATCAATGCTATCGCTAAATACAATCGAAGGACCGTCGGCGTCACCCTTTGAGCCAACCCCAGTGTCCCCACTAAAAACAAAGTGACTAAGTACGTCAAGGGAGGTCGTTAGCTCGGGAACCTCGTCAGCCATCTCCCTCAGGTCCTTGTATCGCTTGTCTCTTCGATCGTCCTTGAAGTCTCTGACCAAACGGCTTCTTGAGTTGGCGGTCCTAGCCTTTCTTAAGGCGCGACTATCAGCAAGAGACGTCTTCTCGTAATCCACCGAGCCGATACCCAGCTCTGCTGAGATAATCTCATCTTTACCACGTACAAGCCCAGAGGCACGCTTAACTATGCCTCTTACGATAGGACTTAAGGTTGATTGATTGTCTGGCATGATGCGCCCCTGTCATTCTGCGGGTTTAAGTCATTTAAACAAAGATTACCATTTTCTACTGCCTACGACGAGATATGTCTAAATTTACTGCTACAGGAGTGAAATTTGGCAAAAAAAAAGCCCCTCCGAAGAGGGGCCTTTCTTGGTCACTAAAAGCCTTAGCTGATGGTGATCTTGGCGAACATTCCAGGTCGAAGGACCTTGTTTGCGTAACGGGTGGTTGCACCAACCTGAACACAAGCATTTGATGGATCTCGGTGAGTACCAAGGTCAGTCAACGGGATGTATGTAGCATGAACAAAGCCAACCTCGTCAGCGTCCTCAGACTTAACGCCCATAAGAATGGTGTTAGCCTGCATGAACGGGAACTTGTAGGTCTTGTATCGCTCGTTAGCAATACCCATAAGGTTGCTGTGCTGGCTGATTTCGCCTTCGCCAGCAGCAGAACGTGCAACGTTGTCACGAGAGACAATGCTGAAGTCCTCAAGCTTGGCCAATCGGTTGATGCTGTCCGGGTCTCCTGCGAGCCAGTTTGCGCCACGACGACCGTCCGAGTGCTTGAAAATACCGTTATTGGCATCTTCAATCTTTTCGTACAGAGTACGAGCGTATACCCGTGGGTCAAGGTTGGCATAAACAGAACCACCTGGGATCGCAGATGCGAACGTCAAAGAAGTTGCTGCGCTTGAAGTAATCAAAGCCAAAACCTCAGCCTGAATCTCTCGAGCCATCTGAACGCCCATGAAGCGACGAAGTTCGTCACCGAGGTTCATACCGTACTGTGATGCAGCGTCTTGCTCAGCCATTACGCTGAACTTGCCCTGAAGTCGCTTACATGCAGCATCAAGGGTTGTTACAGCAACATCGAAGTCAACGCCATTAGAAGCAGCGCACTCTGTTGGACAGTCTGAGTAATCAGGCTCCATGATTGCGTTGAACTTGAATCCTGCATCATTGTCTGGGGCAGCGTCACCATTTGCGTCAATAACACCAGCGTTAGATGCATCAAAGCCGATAGTTTGGATGTACGCCTGAGGTCCGTCCATGGTTCGCATGCTTACAAGCTCATCAATTGCAAATCGCTCGAATACGTCACGAACGATGGCAAGTGTTTGAGTTGGCAAACGATCAATGTTTGCGATCAGCGTGCTTTCTTCGAGAGACCGGCGACCACCAAGGAATGCTGCCTCACCATAGAAATGGTGACCAAGAGTTCCGTTAGCATAGCTGCTCTCAAGAAATTTATGTTGGTTCTCAAGATTGTGGGCGACCCAACGTCGCTTTTCTTCATTCTTGATTCCCTCGAGGATTGGCGCCCACTTGTTTACAATGGCAGGTGCCGCAACGCGAGGATCTAATACTGTACCCTGCATTTAAATGCTCCTTCTTCTGGACCGATCCTCTTAGGTTATCGATCAGTGTTGTTAGCTAAGATCTTCTCAATCTTAGAGATAAAAGTTTCCTTAATAATTCCCGGTGCGTCCTTAGTGGACAAATCCGAAACATCCGATTCAACAAGGTCGTCAGACTCATCAACAGCTACAACCTTTGCTGTGCCCGTAGTGTCAACGGACTTTGAGACAGCATTTTCAATAAGACAGGATAGGCGATTAGACCAAACCTTAATCTCATCAGCAGTCTCAATTCGTCCCTCATTAACCAAGGCTTCAACCTCAGTTCTGATCTCAACGCTGTGATTCATTCCGTCAACAGACTCGTCTAATGACTTCCGAATCTCCTCGACACGCTTTTGAGACTCAATCTCTTCAGTTAATGCTGAAAGCCGCGACTCAAGCTCTTGGTTAACCATTTCAGCCTCAGCGAGACGAACACGGTCAACTTCAGCCTGATCCGCAACACGTCGAACTTGCTCGGCGAGCTCAGTCTCACTGTCAGTTCCAGCAGACTCAATAACAGAGGCAAGCTTAAGGAGAACCTTCTGCTGACTCTCCGAAAGAGACACAGCAGTAACAGGACCGCCATCACTATCTGCGGACTCAACAGTCTCAACAGTCTCAACAGTCTCAACGTCCTCAACCTCTAAAGCTTCAACAGCCTCAACGGCCTCAACCTCCTCAACAGTCTCGACAGGTTCAACAGCTTCAACCTCTACAGCCTCAGCAACCTCCACAGTCTCTTCTTCAGCCACGGGAGCATCTTTGATCTCCACGGCGACCTTTGTTTCTTCTACCATGTCTTCCTCCATAGGATTTGACGACGTGCTGAATGCGCCAGACTCGTTAAGACGATTCCACGCTTCCATACACTCCGTTGTCGCCGCTTGAAAATGTGTGCCTGCAGACGGCACTCGAACTAAATCATAAGTTAAAAGGCTAAACTCCTTAACCTCGACAACCTCTTTGCCCTCATGCTCAGAGTTTGCCTTATAGTATGGAGACGCCTCATCAATTAAATGCTTCTCGGTCACCCCGCTGCCACGAGAGCTCGTGCCAACATCCATGCCCGCCTTATATAGGGTCAATACATCTCTACCAGACTGAGTATTAAGAATTGCAAACGAGCCACTAGCTTCAGCAGTGTTCATATCCTCGTCAACATCAACAGAGACAGACTTAAGCTGAACGGGGACGTCAAAGGTTGGACCGCCAGTTGGGTGCCCGAGCTCACCCTCCACAAAGCCAGAGTCAACACGCTGAGCCAAGAGAGTGTTCTCTCTAACAAACTCTTCCACGTCGTAAATTCTGCCGTTCATGTTGACCACGCCAGCACGCCCCAACTCAGACTCTATGACCGCAAGGTAAAGACTGGGGTCAAGCCCCTTATCCTCAACGGATTCAATAAGCTTTTTCGTCGAGACGTTTGACTCTGTAAATAATTTTCTCATGGTATATTTATCTCACATATGCATTTCAATACACAAACAATAATATAATCAAACACTTACTACTCGTCACGTATACTGAGCAATGTTTCTGACGGTCGGACGTCTATGCGGGAGCCCTCATGCCCAATCTGGAACACGCTCTTCCTTACCCACCTTCCAGACCTTATCTCCATAACCTGCCTGAATGTTGACACCGCCGACTTTATGACCACTTCCTCGTTTGAGCCTCTATATACCTTGTATATTGATGATATTAGGGTTCCCAAGAGGTCCCTGTCTTTTCCAAAAAGGCTTACGCCATCAAGCGAGTAGGGGACATCAGTCTTCATTGTTAATCCTCTTTGCAATTAGATGATATCGACCGAGCCTGAAATCAACGACGTCTTTTTCGAGCATAATAAGCTCGTGATTAGCCTGTAGATCTTTTTCATCGCCGCGATCTCTTGAAGCCAGCAGAGCGTCTGCGTGCCTTTCAAGGTGAGCCCTTACACGCCCCGGTGTATCAGGGGGGAACTGGGAAAAGTCTGTTTGACCAAAGCGTGCAAGGGCATTTCTTAGCCTTGGAAGATCCACACTATTGTGGTCATTTGGGTCGTTAACAGAATTCACATGGTGTGGTAGCTTGCTTTTGCTTGCCAGAAACCTGCCGTCGTCGTCCAAGTAGTCTGACGGGGAAAACGCCTCAGCAGGCAGGTTTGACCTCTGCCCTTTAGACGGTTTTGATACGCCCTCGTTCTTAGATCTTGATGAAAGAGGGTGCGCCACAGGCAAAAGGTCGTTGTCTGTCACATATGACGCTTTCTTTGGTCTAAGATTGGATAGCAGGTACAGGAATGCGTTAACTCTACCCATCGACCACTGCGCCCTTGTCATGAACGGTCTATGTGACGTACTAAATGCTCCTGAGCCCCTTAAGTAGACTTTCTTAAGCATGGAGGGGGTCACCCTTCTCCTTGCGTCCTCTCCGTGAGAATCGTTGTGGGACTTAACCTTATTCTCTATTGCTTTTAGCGTTGACCCGGACAGCCTGATTCCTCTCCCATATGTCCCAGCCCTGCCCGTATTCCTTCCGCCTTTAATCCTGTCTGATGGAGGCGCAGGGGTGCTGGAGGAGCCCGCCTCATTTGCAGCAATCTTTTTAGACTCCCTATCGATCCAGGATCGCCCTCGACCACTGCCCGAGTCCCCCCAAAGGAGCCATGCCACATACGCTGGGGAATATTCAGGAGAATCGTCCCACTTTGACGGAGACTTCATCCTTCTCCTATCAAACATGTGCCGAGCAAACCAAGCTGATGCTTTTTTGATTTTCTCATCCGACCAGGAGCCACTGTTTACAGCCCTGGTTGCAGCCGAAACAGTCTCTGGGCGCAGCCCGTCTCCAGACAGCCCTTTGCGATGCAACTCAAGACCTTTCTTCAAGGCAGAAATGATATAATATGGAAGCTTTTTCATAAGACCCTCACCTATATACTCAATGTATTATATTCCAATAACTTTATCGAGGGTCCGTCTATTGCTATAGGGTCAGCTCTCTCATAACGTTCATCATGCTCTCCAGCGTGGACTGGTATGACTTAATAACGCTGTTCCTTGACTCAGCCACAGATGCGGCAGTCTCAATTGACTCATTAGCAGCCTCTATCGTTCCTCTAAGAGACTGGTTTATGGCGTCCAGCCTCTTGTTCTCAGCGGTAGCTTTAAGAAGTGAGTCCGTCGTGCCCTGGAGCGTCTGTATTGACTTCTCTAGCCTAGACTTAAGGTCATGGTGCCCCGCTGCATCAGCAATAATCCTAGAGATTGTTTCCCCTCTTTTTTCAGACAGCGATCCCTTTGATAACCCATCGGTCTTGCTGTCTAGGTAGGTGACTATTTCATGTGTAAGCTTAACCTGGACCGTCTGCTTTGGGCTGACCTTCTTCACAGGCGTCCCGTTCTTAGGCTTCAGGTTCTTCACTTTTCTGTTTAAACTCAATTTCGTTCTCCGTCATAATGTTCTCATATCGCTCAACAACTTCAAGGAGCTGTCTGATTGTTGCTTCATGAGCCCCAACAGCATCAGCAAGCTCCTGGGCAACACCAAGTGCTTTTGCAAGCCTGTTGACTATTGCGTTACCCCTTGCAGCAGGCATAGAGAGCATATTCCCAACAGAGTCCCTGGTGGGGCAAAGCTCCCTGATAAAGCCTGGCGGCAGCACAACCTCACACCTTCTCCACCCGTTTGGGTCAGAACGATCTTTCGGCTTCTTCTTTTTCATAAAACAACCCCCTGAATGGGGGTATTGTATTAGAGCGTGATTGAATATGGAAGAGGTTTGGTGGGCTATTTGTTATTGATAAGATCTCGGATTGAGGACAAGACCGAAGACTGATCTCTCAGACTCTCGACAATGTGCTCGTAGACCTTATCTATTCTTTCGTCGTACCTCTTAACGACCTTGTCGTATCTATCTCGGATACCTTCCTCTGACTTTTGATGTTCGAGCTCTTGCTTATGCAGTTGCTCCGTAAACTTCTCTAAGAGTCCATCCAGCCTCTTCTGAAGCTGTTGATTCATATAGAACAGGGCTCCAGCCATTATGCCGAGGGCTCCAAAATCTAACAATGCTGTTGAAAGTGTGTCCATATGTATACAAAACAGCCCCACCCCCAAGATTGAGGGTGAGGCGTGCCCCTAGTCTCAGTCAATAACAGACCAGCAATGGATTGCACCACTGCCGTCGTCATGAGCAGCAACAAGCATCAGCTTAACGGCTTGATATGAGCCGTCCAATGTCAATGAGGCACCGACACCAGAAGCATTCTCAATTTGCTCTTGCCCTCCACCGGAGGCTGTGGGTGCAGCAATGACCAAGCTGGCACTGCTCCCCATGTCGCCCTTAATCTTAATGCCAAACTGGGCACCAGGAGTTTGTCCGACGGTTGTGGGAAGGCTGAACGTTCTGGCTGCTCCAGCACCCGACATGTCAAAGACATATTGTGCGCGAAGATCCGAAACGGTGCTTGGGGATGCAGGATTACTGCTAGTTATGGTCTGAATCGACGTGCCGCTTGGCAGTGCAACGCCCTGTCCTGCAGCCATGTCCATTCCAAGCGAGGTTCTTACTGTTGCGCCAGACTCAGCGACAAAGTTTGAGCCATCGCCAACAATGAATGAGCCGTCTGCCGGGCTCAATCCTGCAACGTCCGCCAACTGTGCGTCATACGCCTGCACGTCTGAGCCAATAGCGACACCAAGGCTTGCCCGGGCGGTTGCGCCGTCTTCAGCCACGAAGCCTGAGGATGAACCAACAATGAACTTGCCATCAGCATCAGATAGTCCAGCAATTGAAGCCAGTTGGGCATCGTATGCTTGAACATCAGAGCCAATTGCGAGTCCAAGAGAGGCACGAGCTGTAGCGCCCGACTCTGCAACAAAGTTTGATCCATCACCGACAATCACATGACCGTCAGTTGGCGTTAATCCCGCGATATCTGCCAGTTGAGCATCGAACGCCTGAACATCAGAGCCGATTGCCACACCGAGCGCACTTCGAGCCGTACTAGCGGATGTAGCCCCAGTACCACCATCACCAATAGCCAGAGTTCCGGTGATGCTGCTTGCTGCAAGATCAACTGCAACCTCTGAAGACTCGATGACGAGACCGCCGTTAGCCTTAAGGTCAACTGAGAATACATTTCCAGACGTTTCAAGACCATCTCCGGCACTTGGTACTCCCGCACTACTAAACTGCGTGAAGGAGAGTGCGGTACTGTCTAAGGTGATAGGGTTATTTGTCGATAGAACAAACCCTGTATCAGAAGCAATCGTGCCCTCTTCAACGAAGCAGAATGCGCCTGGAGAGATGTCGGCATCACTATCAAAGTCGTCCGCACGAGTAAGGACGGCGGCATCACCCGATGCGACTGAAGTCGCTCCAACAAAAGACAGTTTCAACTGATTTGATCTCGATAGCGGCAAAGTAAATGAGCTGATGGTAGTTGCGTGGGAATTTGTCGCATCAAAATCCGCACTCAAAAACGTGTCGCCATTGTCAAGATCTTGTGTGACCTTCCAGTAATAGGCTTGATTTGTCACCGGCTCATACCGAACATAAAAGCCCGCGCTAACCGTACTTCCCGCCCATGCGCTATCCAAGATAAAGCCAGAAACATTATGATCCGACCCGCCGCTACCACTTTCAAGAAGCACCTTCAAACCCTTTGAGCTTAACGGGTATACAGTGATTGAGGTAATGTCAGCATAGTTGATGCTTGTTGTATCTGAAAGCTCGTCAATATAAGTATATCGAGAATCGAGATACACGTACTGGTAGCCGCTGCCGTTGCTTACGGTCCCCGAAGACGAGTTTTTCCGAAGCGCCAGAGTATTTGTACCATCAGAAACCAAGATCGCAGATCCTCCGGCAATCGTTACCGTTGACCCTTGATAGCTAGAGGATCCTGACATCGGAATGTTGCCGCCGTTTACATCTATGGCACCAGATGACGGCAAAGAAGACAAATCAAGCGTAAAGGCGCTTGAGGTATTATATACGTCTCCAATACCAGACGCCGCCGTTGAATCGTCGGGGGCAGCCGCCGTCCCCGTTGTTCCCGCTGTAGTGCATTCATAGATACCGTTCTGAGTGCCGGTCGTCTGATCTTTCAATAGTACGCGGTCGCCTAACGCAATATTGCCGCCGTCAATCGTAAGAACGCCAGCACTTGAAACCGTCAAAGCGCCTGAGCTATAGGAGCCTGCGACGTTGGCACTCGAAGCAACTCGCACTGAATCCTTAATGTCCAAGCCTTGAACTTGAGCCTCAACGAAAGCCTTTACGCTCTGCTGTGAAGGTACGGCTGATGCGCTATTGCTTGTAAGTCCATCCTCATCCAAGAATGAGATGAGTCCAGCAGTGCCACTGCCAGAGAACATTGGAATTTTGTTGGCTGCTGAAGTAAGCCCGCCAAGAGCGTCAAGATTTGTAACCTTAGCGGCACTAAACGCAGCAAGTGAGTCCAACTGTGCGTCCCAGGCTTGAACGTCTGAACCAATAGCAAGACCCAGGTTGGTGCGAGCTGCAGATGCACTGCTTGCACCAGTACCACCGTCTGTCAACGGAACGTCCGTACCGCCAGCGCGATAAACGACGTTACCCTCGATGCTCAAGTCTCCGCTTGACGCTGTCAAGGTGTTATCCGATGCGTGCCCTAGCTCAATTCCTGCAAACTGTGGGGAGTCGCTTGTGCCAACACCAACAGATGTTCTGAGGGTTGCGCCTGATTCAGCCACAAAGTTGCTTCCGTCACCAATAACCACAGCGCCATCTGCTGGTTCAAGACCCGCAACGTCAGCAAGCTGTGCGTCGAAGGCTTGAACATCGCTACCAATGGCGACACCGAGGTTTGCTCTGGCTTCTGATGCACTTGATGCGCCTGTGCCACCATCAGCAATCGCAATGTCGGTAATGCCCGATACCGAGCCGCCGGTAATTGTGACGCTGTTCGAGTTCTGGGTCGAGATGGACCCTAATCCCAAAGAGCTTCGCGCTGTAGAGCCTGACTCTGCAACCCAGTCAGTGCCATCAGAGACAATGATCGCGCCGTCAGCATGTGATAGTAAAGAGATGTCCGACAGGTTGTTTACTGCTGCTGCAGAAAGGGCAGCAAGTGAAGCCAATTGAGCGTCATACGCTTGAACGTCTGAACCAATTGCAACGCCAAGATTTGTTCGAGCCGTGCCTGCGTCAGCCAGGTCCGATAGATTGTTTGCTCTTAGAGACGCATTGTCAGTAATGTATTTTTGGTTAGTCAGCTTATACTGATTTACTAAACTGCCGGTGCCTTCTGTGTCATACAGCTTGGCTTTCGTATCATACTTGTGAAGAAATAGCCCTTGGCCCATCTTTCTCTCCTTGAGGTTTTAGCCCCAAGGGTTTACCAAGGGGCAGATTTAGTTAGAGAGCCACCTGCTCCCATCTGAATAAATAAATATGCCGGAGTAAGCATTGTCCAGCACCACAGAGCCTAAACCCTCAATGGTCCCCGAGCTTGGACTCACAGTAATATTATTCACTGGAGACTGACCAAGGGAGTCTTTAATAAATAGGGTCGAACCTGCGGCAACTGTGCTTATCTCTGGCAAATTAATTGTAATCGCACCAGAGGATGAGTCCACAGATAATATCATGTTGGCAAAGTTGGGTACCGAGTATGGAGACTGTGAAGATGTTATATTTACAGTGATTTTCGCTGGTTCCGCTGTGCCTGACCCGTCGGAAACATTTACACTTCCTGTAACTATAGAAGATCCCGATCTCAAAACGATTGAGTTGGCCCAAGACTTGTTCGCCTTGGACCTCTTTGAGGTTCTTCTAATATCATTGAACCAGCTAGACATTAGAGCTCCTCCTCAAACACAATCTGAGCAATCTTCATTGCAGGCGATGGTCTCTCTGACACTGTGCCCATCACAGCCGAAGCGCCAGATCCATTGCTATGCTTAAATGAGCCGTTCTCAACCACCACCTCTCTACACACGTAGCCCTCATGCGAGATCTGCCCAACGGAAGTCATTCTTACGAGCATTAAGTTGGAGGGCTCGGATGGGACAGTGACGTAACTAATCTCATCATAGTCAGCGGAGTTCGACTGCCACGCTCTTGCGCTTCCTTTGCTTGCTATCGCATTAGAAGCATCGTCAAACACCAGGGCCGCCTGTACCGAACCAAAGCCAAGTGATCTAAGCATCTCGAGAACCTCGTTCCAAGTCTTCGTTGAGTGCTTATAGAAGTCACCAGATCCAGAGCCAAATCCCCTCGACGTTGCCTCCCACACAGACTGCCCATTCCTGACTACCTGTTTAGGCATTAAGGGCGCATGAGACACCTCAAAGACTCTTCTGGGCTCATGTACTCGTCTCGCCTGACGCTGCCCACCCTTGAATGTTGTAATGTTTGTTCCTGACTGTTCTTTCCTGGACCATCCCCAGTCGAAATCAGGTCCTGCAAGGTTTTTAACCTTCCCAAGGACAATCCTTCCCAGCTTGTGGCTAGACTCGGATTGATTAAGCCTGGTTGCCCCATGAACGGTTATCTTCATATACCTGAAGCCTGTTCCTGGAGCATGGTGAGACTGTGCTGACGACTTGGATTGCGTGCTTGAACTTCCAGATGTAGAGTTCTGGTAGTTGTATAGCTGAAGAGCGAACCTGTCCGAAAATATTGATACAGTGTGCCACGGCATTGATGAATCCCCGGATGAAGCAGATGTGCTCGGCGCAGGGTCCAGGCATTTAAGCGGATTTGAATCAAGGATCAGCTTGTCCTCTGTGTTATCCAGTATCTTAAACACAAGTTTATTGCTTGTCTTCGTGTAGCTCCCGGTTTCCGTCTTTCTGCACAAGACCTGAAGGTAGAACTTCGCGCCATTCTCGGTACTTCTAAACTGATGCGGAATCCACGGCGTGTTTGCGTCCGACGTGTCGGAGTTCGATGTGTCTGCATTGTAGAAAAACGTTCTATCTCCAAACCCAATGCTGCTATTGCCCGTTCCGTCCGCAATCGGAGTCCTGGATGGGGAGACCCGTGTATCGCTTCTGTTTGTCCATGCCCACAAATGGGAGTACCGTTCAGGGTCAGATGAAAGGGACGAAGATGTCGGACTTTCAGCCCAACTGTCTCCGGGCTGTCCAATCTCATACTTTCTATAACTGCCGCCAGATGTCGTAAATGTCTCCTCATCGCAGAACTCAAGCGTGCATGCGCCCCAGTTCCTGCCGAATACAGCAACACCGTCTGGAACAAAGTTCTCCTCCGCCCGAATTTGGTGCTCTATGTCCATGGTCAAATCGCCTGATGCAGCATCACCATGATCACCTTGGGAGTCTAGAAGTATTTCAATCGATGGGACCGTGTAAAGCTTTCCTGCAGACTTATAGTTTCTGCCTGCGCTTTTGCCCGAATGGTAGGTCGAGCTGAGCGAGTCGTTCTCTGGACTAACGCCCGTTGACCACCCTTTGGAAAGGTTCTGCTCGAATGCGTTCTTGAAGGAGTAGTCATAATATGTGGAAAGGGCATAACAAGACTTTGTTGTTGATGTACCTCTCCAGGCCACGTTGACCCCAGAAGACAGCCCCTGAGGAGACGGGGTGCATATCCCGCCCCTGTTTGGGTTCACCACCCCCGCGTCCATGAGTGAAAGCTCCTCACCAAATGTCCCCGAAAAGTGCGGTGAAGACATTAGGTGACAAGATGAGTCACTGTCATCGAGTATAGACGAAGGATTGACTCCACACTGGTCGAGCCCAAGCAGAGCCCCCCTTGTGAACACGTCGCCAACAGCGAAGTTCGAATCCGAACTCGTCGCAACCTGTATAGGTTTCAGCTCTGTAAACTGCGTTCCGTACACAGACTTGTCGTATATCGGAGCACTGATTGTCTCAATGGCTCCATTGAGGTCAGAATTTAAAGCGATAAGCCCAGAGCCTGCTATTGAGTTCCCTGGCCGATGTACGCTAACCTGCTTGACCACCATTGAGATCCCAGACGCAACAGGCGTATCGCTAATCGAGCGTCCCATGGTCCTGGCGCCTTTCGCTGAAACTCCAAACATGAAGTGCTCGTTACCAGAGTTAAAGTGCCCGCTAGTCTCGTTACCGCTGACCGTCTCGACTGAAGGCGCGGCTTCAGATGGATACCCAATGATGGGGTTGTTTGAAAACTTGCTAGAATGCAAAACCCTTCGATAGTTGCAGATTGTGCTGAAGCTCCTGTTTGACCTTCCGTTAGAATCAACAGGTCTTGCAAAGGCATGCACAATTGACGCAACAGGCGCCTGGTCTGGGTTGGACGTACTTACTGCAGACTCCATCCCAACAAGGACTTCAACAAAGTTCAAGTCGTTTAGCCCGTCAAACTTTATTGTGGTTTTGCCAATAACGTCTGCGGCACCATTGGCAACGACAGAGCCGTTGTCGATGTCCCACCTTTTAAGCTCTTGAGCCCCGTTGACTAGCTCCAGGATGACCTCCTTGTAGTCTGAGCTTGTCTGAAGCTTTGCGCGTAAGAACAGTCCGGCGCAGCCTGCGGCGCTTGTGCTGCCCGCATACCCGTCCCATGCAGACCCATGTAGCATCATGCTAAAGAATATATTCGAAGAGAGTGCGGTTGAGGAGTCTCCCGTAATCTCTGAATTTGTGTTTA
>Ga0315320_10000200_pt1 | contig 48067 bp, 44 predicted proteins | sample M140m21515metaG_FD_203458 | JGI IMG/M metagenome (GOLD analysis project Ga0315320, IMG submission 203458) | Ammonia-oxidizing marine archaeal communities from Monterey Bay, California, United States - M1 40m 21515 | ecosystem: Environmental > Aquatic > Marine > Coastal | place: USA: California... | reverse complement strand
AATTTTGAAAAACGGCTAACTCCTAAAGCTGGAAACGATCGGTTTGGCTAAGAAAAGACTTGGGGTTCTCGAAGATGATCTTCTCAATCAACGACTCGTCATGGCCGCGCCGGCGCATTTCACAGGCGGTGCGCGGCACGGCGAGCGGAACGCTAGGGCCCCAGTCGCAAGCGGCATCCCACCAGAGCCGTTCGCTGCCGAATCGTTCGACCATATCAATCGCACGAGCTGGCGAACATTTACTTTCCGGATACAACGTCATTCCGCCCCAATGCCCAGCGTCCAGCACCATGCCAATGGTATGCTCCTCCACGTGATCAATCATCACGCGCTCGGGATTAATGCGGCTATCGTACTTGAGCACGTCAAGGATTAGGCGGGTACCCTTATGCTTGTCTTCCAGATGTGGCGTGTGAACTAGAATTAATTGGTCATGTGCCGCCGCCAGATCCACATGCTGCTGGAGCACCTTTATTTCGTTACGGCTGTTTTTATTCAGGCCAATCTCACCAATGCCGAGCACGTTGGGGCATTCCATGAATTCAGGAATCACCGATAACACATCCGCCGCCAGAGCCATGTCCTCCGACTCCTTGGGGTTGATACAGAGCCAAGTGAAATGCTTGATGCCATAATTGGCCGCGCGCCGCGGCTCGACCTCGGTGAGTTGTCGAAAATAATCCCGAAAACCATCTGCACTACCACGGTCGAAGCCCGCCCAAAAAGCCGGCTCACACAACGCCACACAACCGGCCGTGGCCATGTCCGCGTAGTCGTCAGTCGTGCGACTGACCATATGTGCGTGGGGTTCGATGAAGCGCATGCCGAGAGCTATACCTTACTCTCCCTGACCGGGCCAAGCTCCACATGCTCCCTTGCCGTGAGCAACTGCGATGGGCTCCCCAGTAGGATCACTGAAGGCCATCAGCACATCGTGCGCACGATCCTTGCCGTTGTCATCTAGCCGCTTCATGGCGTCGCGAAAGGCTTTCAGCCGAAAATCCGCGTCGCCTTCCGCGCGGTCCACACGATCCAGAAACGCAGCAATATCAATCAGCTTGTGCCGTGCATCCATGAAATATTGATCCAAAACTTTTTGACGTGTCATAGCCATAGCGTATACCTCGCCCGTGGGCGTTTTTGGGTTGCCATTGAACTTATGTGAATAACCTGTGAATTGCAAGCCAACAACGCCTTGACCCTCGCCAGCTTTTGCCATAGAAAAACTGGAGAAGGAAGGGGAGGTTCCGTTCATGCCAACTTACGAATATGAATGTGCCAAATGCGGCACTGTTTTTGACCATTTTCAGTCCATCAAAGCGCCTAAACTAACCCACTGCACTGAGAAGGGTTGCCGCGGCAAAGTCATACGCCTCCTTGGCACAGGTGGAGGGATTATCTTTAAGGGCGGGGGGTTTTACGAAACAGATTACCGCAGTGAAAACTACAAGAGCGGCGAAAAGAAAGCCAGCGACGCCGCCAAGAAAGCTTCTGAGAAAAAATCGGACAGCAAAAAATCTGATTCCAAAAAGAAAAGTAGCGCGAAAAGTAAGCCCAAAAAGAAATGACCCTTCCCTTCGCTAGCCGAGCCTTGCGATGCCTTACGGCATTGGTTCTGCTGAGCACTGTGGATTGGACGCATGCGCAACGCCTGCGCCCCGGGCAAACGCTGACCAGCCGTTCGCGGCAGTTTGTGGTGAGCTCATTGGTGGATGCCACGTTTGTGCCTGCACCAAACAAAGTAAAAGCCGTTCCGGATCGCGTTCAACTCCACCCTTCCGGCTTCGCACAATTTGCAGAATCCATTCGTGATCAATGGGTGAAACGCTTTGGGGTCGCCTCTCGCTGGCAAGGCCAAATTCATTTGCAAATAATCCCGGGTAGGCTGGGTGACCCAGCGCGCTTTGGCCGCATCCCCAATGCCACCGGCTCTTGGGATTACCGAGCCTCCGTGCCTCAACTTATGCCCGGCCTAGAATTAACCGAGCTCATCGTCGACCTTTTGTTCACTGAGTTTGCCGGACGCTATTCGTCTGTGGACCCCGTATTGCCTTCGTGGCTCACCCCGGGCACTACAGAGCTCATTCTGCAATCGAAAGGCCCCATTCTCTTTACGCCATTCGCTCCCCAAGCAGTTGGCGGATTGAATTTCACGCATCCCCAAGACCCCCTCAACGCCAGTCGCGAATTCATCCAGAAATCCAAACCTATCTCTTACCTAAACCTTACTCTGCCGCCGCCCCCCCTCAAAGGCGCCGAGGATCCAGTGTATCGTGCACACGCTCATTTGCTCGTGCACAAATTGATTAGGCTCTCCAAAGGCCCTGAGCGCATGCAATTTTTCCTGCGCGAACTTCCCAAGCACAAGAACAGCGCGCGCGCGTTTGGCGTCGCCTTCGGGCACGAGAGTATGTTGAAAATCGAGCAATGGTGGTCCATGGCTCAAATCCAGTTTCGCAGCCGCGATGCCTTCCACCGCTGGCGACCGGAAGTCATTCTCGTTCACCTGAGTGATTGCCTACAAATCGAAACCGACCTCCCTCCAGATTCGCTACAAGCCAAACCCAAAACCCAAAGGATCCCGCTTCAAACCTACCTCCGCACCGACCCCACGCCCCAAGAACGGGCCCTAAAATTGACGCCCGTCCTCCAACGGCTTGCCTTCCTGCAGGTCAATTCCACCCCCGAAACCGCCCGGATCATTCAAGATTATCGTGAAACAATTGGAGCCTACCTCGGCCTGCGCTCCTCCAAAATCTATCGGGCTATCCGTACCAAACCCACCGCCCAAGCAGCCCTACGCGACCGCGCAATCGCCAAGCTCAGCCTGCTCGACACCATCCTCGCCGACATGAATCCGGACAAACCGGAAACCCACGCCAAGTTTTCCACGCCTTAAGGCCGGTTGACAGTCCTCTACTCCTTTCTTACCTTACCCCCGATGTCATCCGCCTATTCCGACTCGGATCTCCATCTGGACCAATTGCTGAAACTGAAGGAATTTCATCCCTCAGGGCTTGGAACGTGGGCGGACTTAGACGAGGCGGATTGGAACAACTGGCGGTGGCAGCTCAAGAATCGGGTGAGCTCGCTGGAGGGACTCCAGAGTCGGATTCCGGGCTTGACGCCTCAGGAAGTCGAAGGCGCGCGTCTGGCGGACACCAAGCTGGCGATGGCCATCACGCCCCATTTTTTCAATCTCATCGATGGCAACGATCCCGATTGCCCCATTCGCCGGCAAATGCTTCCAAGCGTACAGGAGACCGAGACTGCCCCGTGGGAGATGGGAGATCCTTGCGGCGAGGACAGCCATTCGCCTGTGCCCGGATTGGTGCACCGCTACCCGGATCGCGTGTTGTTTCTGGTCACCGACCGCTGCGCCGCCTACTGCCGCTACTGCACGCGGTCACGGTTGGTGAGCAATGCATTGGGCTACGATTTCCGGCCAAACTTCAAGGAACAGATTGAGTACATCCGCCGCACGCCTGCCGTGCGCGATGTGTTGCTCTCCGGCGGCGACGCCCTGTTGCTCAGCGACGCTAAACTGCGTCAACTGCTCACCGAGTTGCGCTCCATTCCGCATGTGGAATTCGTCCGCATCGGCAGCCGGATTCCGATTTTTCTTCCGCAACGCATCACCCCAGAGCTGTGCTCGATGCTCAAGGAATTTCATCCGCTCTTCATTAGCGTGCACGCCAATCATCCGCGCGAGCTCACCACCGAAGTGCGTGATGGCCTCGCGCGCCTAGCCGATGCCGGCATTCCACTAGGCAACCAATCGGTACTGCTCAAGGGCGTGAACGATGATTCCGTTGTCATGAAAGCGCTCGTGCAAAAGCTGTTAATGTGTCGCGTGCGGCCGTTGTATATTTATCAGTGCGATCTCATCAACGGTAGTGCGCATTTGCGCACCAGCGTGCGGCGCGGGCTGGAGATCATGGAGCAATTGCGCGGCCATACCACGGGCTACGCCGTGCCTCAATATGTTATCGACGCTCCAGGCGGTGGCGGCAAAGTGCCCGTCGCGCCCAACTATGTCCTGAGCCACAATGCAGACCGCGTCGTCATCCGCAATTTCGAGGGCAAAGTTTTCGAATACCCCGAAGCCCCCGACGGCACCCCGCTGCACCCGCGTCCCGCATCGATCGAGGAACCGGAGCTGGTCTAACCATGCCTCGCGAATCGCAGGCCGCAAAAAAGGAACGTCTCGGCCAAATTATATCCGACCTGCAGCAAACCTATCCCGATGCTCACTGCGAACTGAATTATCACAATCCGCTGGAGCTAATGGTCGCCACCATCCTTTCCGCACAATGCACGGACAAACAGGTGAATATCGTAACACAGTCTTTGTTTAAAAAATATCGCCAAGCCGCCGACTACACCGCTGTGCCGCTGGAAGAACTGCAAAACGACATCCGCCGTATCGGGCTTTTTCGTAACAAAGCCAAGAGCATCCAAAACGCCTGCCGTGCACTCGTCGAAAACCACGATGGCAAGGTCCCGCAAACGATGCCCGAGCTCGTGGCCCTCGCAGGCGTAGGGCGAAAGACCGCCAATGTCATCCTTGGTAACGCATTCGACATCAACGAGGGTGTGGTGGTGGACACGCATGTAAAGCGCTTGTGCGACCGCCTACGCATCACCTCTGCCAAGACGCCTGAAAAGATTGAGAAAGATTTGATAAAGCTCGTCCCGCGTGAACATTGGACGCTTTTCAGCCACTGGATTATTTGGCATGGCCGCCGCAGATGCGACGCACGCAAACCCGATTGTCCTGCCTGCGAAATACAACAGCTTTGTCCGACATCGCCGTGATGGATTGGCTGTTACTCATAAGTGGCACCAGTGACCCAGCCTACAATATGGCTCTTGATGAGGCGCTATTGGAAAACGCCTCAAACTTTGGCCAACCTGTTCTGCGTTTTTATGATTGGACCGAACCCTGCGCCACTTTTGGCTATTCGCAAAAAATTGACCAAATAGAAGCTACTACAAAATTACGCCCCTTGATTCGACGCTGCACAGGTGGCGGCTTGGTCCCGCATGACGGCGATTGGACCTATAGCCTCACTTTCCCCAGAGATCATGATTGGACCGCCCTGCCCGCTGCGGAGAGCTATCGCCGTGTGCATGCCCTGTTACAGGCGGCCTTTCAAGCGATCAGGATGGAAACGACACTGGCCGATTGCTGTCGCCGACCCAAGCCCGGGGAATGTTTTGAGGGGCACGAACTTCACGACCTGCTTTGGAACGGCAAAAAAGTTGCCGGAGCCGCCCAACGCCGCAATCGCTTTGGCCTCCTGATCCAGGGTTCCGTACAACCACTGGGCGATTGGTCGCATCAGGACTGGATTGACGCATTGGCCGGAGACTGCGGCTTGCTGGATACTCTCCCTGAAACGCGTGCCAACGAATTAGTGACCACAAAATACTCGTTGGATTCTCACAACCGAAAACGTTGACGGGAGGAACGAGCTCCATCCCTTCCATTTTTTTAGGCAGGTAGAACTTTGCCTCTCCCTTGATTTACCGTGCAATCCAGCCGCCGCCGAGGACGAGATCGTCCTGGTAGAACACACAGGCTTGACCTGGGGCGATGGCGCGTTGAGGGGTGTGGAGGCGGACAGTGGCGCGGCCATTTTCGCCGGGCTCAATGGTGGCGGGCGTGCCGGAATGATTGTACCGAATGCGCGTGGTGGCCTCGATCGGCTCGGTTAATTCGGCAAACGGGATCCAGTTGCAACGTTCAACCTCGAATAATTCGCTTTCGAGATTCTCAACGGGGCCGACGACCACGCGGTTTTCCTCGGCGTTGAGTTCGAGGACGTACAGCGGGTTGGGCGCGCTGATGCCAAGGCCTTTGCGTTGACCGATGGTGTAAAATTCGATGCCGTCATGATGCCCAAGCACGCGGCCGTTCAGGTCGACGATTTCGCCCCGATGCTTTTCGGCGAGGCCGGCCTTTTGCAGGAAGCCGCCATAGTCATTATCCGGCACGAAACAAATCTCCATGCTCTCTTCCTTGTCGGCAGTCTTAAGATTGCAGTGGCGGGCGACATCGCGAGTGTCGCTTTTAGTTTTCTCCCCCAATGGAAATAGGGCACGGGAAAGTTGATCTTGGCGGAGTGAAAAGAGGAAATAGGTTTGATCCTTGCGCTCGTCGCGGCCGCGCTTCAGTAGATAACGGCCGGTGGTTTCATTCTGCTCCACACGGGCGAAGTGGCCGGTGGCAATCTTCTCAGCGCCAAGCTGATCGGCGCGCTCGATGAGGCGGCCAAACTTGAGATGCTCGTTGCACATCACGCAGGGATTAGGGGTGCGACCGGCTTTGTATTCGTCGGCGAAATATTGGATGACGTGTTTCTGAAAGTCTTCCGCTTCATCAATGAGGTAGTAGCGGATGCCGAGGTTATGGCAAACGGAACGGGCGTCCATGACGGCTTGCGGGCCGCAGCATTTATCTTCCGCGCGGGAAACACAATCCTGCGGCCACAGCTTGAGGGTGACGCCGACGACGTCAAAGCCCTGCTCGAGCAACAACGCCGCAGTAGCGGAGGAATCCACGCCGCCACTCATGCCGCACAGGATGCGCGTTTTCTGGGCAGTGTCAGTTTGCATCAATCGATTGACAACGCCTTGAGCGCGTCCAGAGCCTTGCGGGCGTCATCCACCCGCAAAACGAGGAGGCCCTTGCGTGATTTGGGCGCAGTGGCGCAGTAGAGATACTCGATATTTACACCGACCTTACTCAGGGTTCGAGCAAGCTCGGCCAACGCGCCAGGTTTGTTGGCATTACCGATTAGCAACACCTCGTCCTCCACTACCATACCGCCGTTTTCTTCCAGCAACCAAATAGCCGATTGCGGGTCATCAACGACCATGCGCACGACGCTGTGGTCAACGGTGTCACTAGTGGTAAGGGCATGAATGTTGATGCCTTTTTCTTCAAAGGCTTCGCAAACGCGCGCAAGAGCACCCGGCCGGTTATCGAGAAACACCGCCAGTTGTTTTGTAATTTCCATGAGGTGCGGGGTTGGAGGATCAACTTGGCATGGAATGGACCGAACCGACTCCGATCAGGCGCCGGCCAACGCGCTGCCCTGCGTTACTCCCGGGGCAGGGAGCAGACTACTGCCCATGAGGTATTGATCAACGGCGCGCGCGGCACCGCGTCCTTCGTTGATGGCCCAAACGACGAGCGATTGGCCGCGGCGACAGTCGCCGGCGACAAACACGCCTTCCACGTTGGTGGTGAATTCGCCGTGCTCGCCGATAAAGGTCTGCCAGTTACCGCGTGGGTTTTGGGTCTCCAATCCGAGCATTTCGCCAACCTCTAGTTCGGGACCGACAAAGCCGGTAGCGAGCAGGACGAGGTCTGCCGGCCATTCCTTCTCGGAGCCTTCCACCTCACTGAACGGCGCACCACCTTCAACAGGCTTGGACCAGTCGACCTCGACGGTTTTCACACCCTTGATGTGGCCATTACCATCATCGACAAATTCCTTGGCTAGGATCTGATAGGCGCGCGGGTCATTGCCGTTCTTCGCCTTGTTCTCCTCATGAGAGTAGTCGAGGCGATAGGTGCGCGGCCATTGCGGCCAGGGATTGTTGTCAGCCCGCTCGGCGGGCGGCTTGTCGAGCAGCTCGAAGTTTACGACATCCGTACAACCGTGACGCAGGGAGGTGCCGATGCAGTCCGCGCCAGTGTCGCCACCACCAATGACGATCACGTGCTTGTCTTTAGCCGTAAGATATTCCCCATCCTCAAGATTGGAATCGAGCAAGCTCTTTGTGTTGCGCGTTAGGAAATCCATGGCGAAATGAATACCCTTGAGATCGCGCCCCGGATTGCGACCGGTGGGATCAAATGGGTTGGTTGCGCCCGTGGCCATCAGCACGGCATCAAAGTCATTTTGCAAATTTTTCGGATCGATGTACTTCATCTCGCAGTCGCGTTCCTCCATGATCTGAGTCATGTGGCCGGCGGCGAAGTCTTCCTTTTTACCGACATGCGCACAGGTGACAAACTTCACGCCTGAATCGCGCATGATATTGATGCGGCGCTCAACCACGTCCTTATCGAGCTTCATGTTAGGTATGCCGTACATTAGAAGGCCGCCAATGCGATCGGCACGCTCGTACACGGTTACCTCATGCCCCACCTTATTGAGTTGATCCGCCGCGGCCAAACCGGCAGGACCAGAACCAACGATGGCGATCTTCTTGCCGGTGCGCTCGCCGGGCGCCTCACTAGTCACCCAGCCTTCCTCAAAGGCGCGATTGATGATCGTGTTCTCGAGGTTCTTGATGGTAACCGGCGGATTGGTGATACCAAGCACGCACGAACCTTCGCACGGTGCCGGGCATACGCGACCAGTAAACTCAGGAAAGTTGTTGGTTTTGTGCAGGCGATCAATCGCCTCTTTCCATCGCTTTTGATACACGAGATTGTTCCACTCGGGAATGAGGTTATCAATCGGACAGCCGTTGGCCGATTGACAAAACGGCACACCGCAATCCATACAGCGGGCACCTTGCGTCTGCAGATGTCCCTCATCAGCTGTGGTATTGATCTCGTCGTAATCATTCAAGCGCTCGAGCGGGTCGCGATACGGCACGGCCTCGCGCTCGAACTCCATAAATCCTGTTGGTTTACCCATCTTGAAAAATCCTTTCTTTATCCGAACTTGCCGATTAGGCGACCAGCTCCTTCTCGGCTTGTTTGCGCTCCAGCAGCACGCGCTTATAGTCGGTGGGCATCACTTTCACGAATTGTCCGAGCGTAGTGCTCCAGTGGTCCAGCACCTCAGCAGCGACCGTGGAGCCGGTGCGTCGGGCGTGTTCCTCAATCAGGCCCTGCAGTTCGGCGATGTCCTCGACGTCCTTGACTTTTTCGAGCTCCACCATCTCCATGTTGCAGTTGGCCGGGAAGGCATTGTCCGGATCCCATATATACGCCACGCCACCGCTCATGCCGGCGGCGAAGTTGCGGCCGGTGGATCCGAGAACCACCACGCGTCCGCCGGTCATGTATTCGCAGCCGTGATCGCCCACGCCTTCGATCACCGCACTGGCGCCGCTGTTCCGCACGCAGAAACGTTCCGCCGCGCAACCGCGGAAGAACGCCTTGCCGCGGGTGGCACCATAGAGGCAGACGTTTCCAACTAGGATGTTTTCCTCCGGCGCAAAGGTGGATACCTTTGGAGGATAAATTGTCAACTTACCGCCGGACAACCCCTTGCCGACGTAATCATTTGCATCGCCTTCCAGCTCAATGCTCACGCCCTTGGCCAAGAACGCCCCGAGACTTTGGCCAGCCGAGCCGTTGAACTTGATCTTCACCGTGTCTTCCGGAAGCAATTCTGCGCCGTGTGCTTTGGCCAGTTCGTTACTTAGAATGGTGCCGACGGTGCGGTCGGTGTTAATAATCGGCAGCTCGATCTCCACCGCCTCGCCTTTCTCAAGAGCAGGCTTGGCCAGCTCAAGTAGCTTCATATCCAGCACCTTTTCGAGACCGTGATCCTGCGTTTGTGTGCAGTAGGTGCCAACGTCCGCATGCGGTTTCTCGATCGGCGTGAGAATGGAGCTAAGATCGATGCCGTCGGCCTTCCAGTGATCGATTGCCTTTTGCATTTCCAGCACATCCACGCGGCCAACCATTTCGTTGATGGTCCGAAAACCCAACTGTGCCATCAATTGGCGTGCTTCTTCGGCGACCATAAACAGATAGTTCACCACGTAATCGGGTGAGCCGTTAAATTTCTTCCGAAGTTCCTTGTTCTGTGTGGCGACACCCACCGGACAGGTGTTGAGATGACACTTGCGCATCATGATGCAACCCATCGTGATCAGCGGAGCGGTGGAAAAACCCATCTCCTCGGCACCAAGCAACGCAGCGATCACCACGTCGCGGCCGGTCTTAAGGCCGCCATCGGTCTGCAGCACCACGCGGCTGCGAAGGTCGTTAAGCACTAATGTCTGGTGCGTCTCGGCAATGCCCAACTCCCACGGCAGCCCGGCGTGCTTAATGCTCGTCAACGGCGATGCTCCGGTACCTCCGGTTTCACCGGAGATCAAAATGTGATCAGCCTTAGCCTTGGCTACGCCAGATGCGATCGTACCAACGCCCATTTCTGATACGAGCTTGACGCTCACGCGCGAGGCGCGATTGGCGTTCTTGAGGTCATGAATAAGCTGCGCTAGATCCTCAATAGAATAAATATCGTGATGTGGTGGAGGGCTAATAAGACCTACGCCCGGCGTGCTGTGACGAATACGCGCGATTGTTTCATCAACTTTTTTCCCGGGAAGCTCTCCCCCTTCTCCTGGCTTGGCTCCCTGTGAAACTTTTATTTGCAACTCATCAGCGTTAGTGAGGTACCAAATTGTAACACCGAAACGTCCGGAAGCAATTTGCTTGATCGCCGAACGCTTAGAATCACCATTGGGCAACGGATTGAACCGCTCAGGATCTTCGCCACCTTCACCAGTATTACTCTTGCCTCCGAGACGGTTCATCGCAATCGCGAGGCCCTCATGCGCCTCGGCCGAGATAGAACCAAAACTCATCGCGCCGGTGCAGAAACGCTTTACGATCTCGCTGGTCGGCTCGACCTCCTCGATCGGAACTGGGCCGTCATTCGCACCCTTTCTGAACTCCATCAACCCGCGCAGCGCGCACCGCGCCTTGGCATCGTTGTTGATGTGATCGGAAAACTGCTTATAAGAATCAAAATTATTCGTGCGCGCAGCGGATTGAAGCGCAGCGATGGAATTCGGATTCCACATGTGCTTCTCGCCCTCAGCGCGCCAGTGGAATTCGCCCAGATTGGGCAACGTTTCCATCTTGTCTTCCTTGCGTTCCGGAAAACCCAGCGCGTGACGACGCAGCATTTCTTCTGCAAGCACATTAAGATTCACCCCCTGCACACGGCTAGCGGTCCCCACAAAGCACAGATCAATCACTTCATCTTGCAAACCGATCGCCTCAAAGATTTGCGCACCCTTGTAAGAATGCAGTGTGGAGATTCCCATTTTGGCCATGACCTTGAGCATGCCTTTGGCAACACCTTTACGATAAGCCGCCACGAGCGAGGCGTCATCAGAAAACTCTTCAGGATTACAAAGACCTTCACGTCGCGATTTCCATAATGCTTCAAACGCCATATAAGGGTTTATAGCATCTGCTCCATAACCAATTAGAAGGCAATGGTGATGCACTTCTCGCGCTTCACCGGTTTCTAAAACTAAACCTATTTGCGTACGCAGTGCATTTTTGACCAAATAATGGTGCACGGTACCAGAGGCCATCAACGTACTAACAGGCACCCGGTCATCTGAAACTGCGCGATCACTGAGAATAGCTAAACTATAACCCTCCTCGATCGCCTGAGCTGTCTCCCTACAGATGCGATCAAGTGTTTTACGGACACCAGCAATACCTTCTTTCCGAGGAAATGTAATATCGATGACCTTCGAACGCCAACCACGGTAGTTCATGCCTTTGAGGGCGTGGAGTTCCTCATTGGCCAGAATTGGGTGAGGCATCCTAAGCCGTCGCGCGTGCGCCTCGGTAGTTTCAAGTAGGTTCTTCTCCGGCCCGATATAACACTCGAGAGACATGATGACCTCCTCACGGATCGAATCGATGGCCGGATTGGTCACCTGCGCGAAAAGCTGCCTGAAATAATCGTAAATCATTCGCGGCTTGTCGCTAAGACAGGCAAGCGCGGCATCATTACCCATTGAGCCCAGAGGGTCGCGTTTCTCATGTACAAGCGGCAACAACATGAACTGCATGGTTTCAGTAGTGAATCCGAAAGCCTGCATCCGCTGCAGCAATGTATCTTCGTCCAGCCCTGCGGCTTGACCAGCGGCGGCAATGTCATCCAACTCAATCCGCTGATTCTTAATCCACTCACCGTACGGACGCTGAGCGGCAAAATCCGACTTAATCTCGTCATCCGGCACGATACGACCCTGCTCAAAATCCACGAGGAACAGACGGCCGGGCTGTAAACGACCCTTGGAGCGCACGTTGGCTGGATCTATCGGGATTGTGCCCACCTCACTCGCCATAATTACACGGTCGTCGTGCGTCTCATAATAACGACTCGGACGCAGACCATTTCGATCAAGAACTGCCCCTATTGATTTACCGTCAGTAAATACGATTGAAGCCGGACCATCCCACGGCTCCATGATGCAGGAGTTGTACTCGTAAAAATCACGCTTGGATTGCGCCATGTGTTTGTGCTTCTGCCATGCCTCGGGAACCATCAGCAGCACAGCCTCCTGGAGCGTGCGTCCGCTCATCAGCAGAAATTCCAGCGCGTTGTCGAAGTTGCCCGAGTCAGAGCATTCCGGCTCCATGATCGGATACAACTTCTGCAAATCCTCTCCCATCAGTTCGCTCTCCAGCGTGCCCTGGCGCGAGCGCATGGCGTTCACATTGCCGCGAAGCGTGTTGATCTCGCCGTTATGACTCATGAACCGGAACGGTTGCGCGCGATCCCAACTCGGGAAAGTGTTGGTCGAGAATCGCGAGTGCACCATGGCGAGGTGCGTGGCGAAATCTGGATTGGCCAGATCAGCAAAGTACTGCAGCACCTGCTCGGTGTTCAGCATGCCCTTATAGATCATCACCTTGGTAGAGAGACTGCAAATATAAAAGAGTAACCGTTGCTCCAGGCTTTCATCAAAGCGCAACTGATGACTCGCGCGTTTGCGGATCACATACAGCTGCCGTTCGAAATCGTCACCCTCCAGCCCATCGGCCGCGCCTATGAAGAGCTGCATGATATGCGGCTCCGCCGCGCGGGCGGCCGGACCCACATTCGCCTCCTCCGTGCGGACGGGTACATCCCGCCAGCCCAGACATTGCTGGCCCTGCTCAGCGATGAGCGCCTCCACGGCCTCCATGCACTGCTTGCGCTCGGACTCGATCGTGGGCAGAAACACCAAGCCGGCACCGAACCGACCCCTCGCCGGCAGCTCCACGCCCAAATCTTCCTGAGCCACTTTACGCAGAAAGCTCTCCGGCAATCCGACCAGAATACCGGCACCATCACCGGTGTTCGGCTCACAACCGCAACCGCCGCGGTGCTCCATATTCACCAGCATCTGCAGTGCATCGAGCACATTCTGATGGCTCGGCACACCCTTCAAATTAGCCACAAACCCAACGCCGCAGCTGTCCTTCTCGTTAGCCGGGTCATACAGACCCTGCTTTTGAGGCAATCCAAACTGAGTTTTACTACCCATTTTAATAAAATCCAAATTTCCAAGGCGGTATACGGCATCCGGCCCGCCAAAAGTGAGGGCGTGGAGTATATGAACGCAAACCAATTGGGCAACCTAAGAATAGACTCTTATTTTAATTATTACTAAAACTTATCTTGAAAGCTTATCTCTTTAAGCCAAATGATGAAAAGTTGTGAGACTGGGTCCATCAAGCTTAACCTACATCGTCCCTTCAAATTAAACTCATACAGTATAAAAAACTAAAAATAAGCCCTGAAACAATCGTAGCGCAAGCAATTTGTGATTTTTTTCACAAAGTCTGTTAAGCATGAAAAATAAGCAGTAAACACAAAAAATTTACATTTCTGATAATTTGCGTTTGATATAGGAAGGTGGCAAGTTCTTGTAAATGGGCCAATCGGATTTAGAAAAGGCAAAATCTGATGTATCTCTCGAGAGGAGAAAGGCGTTGCTATGTTTGTTAACTGATGAAGATCCCGAGATATACTTACCTGTTCGCGAGAAAATAATTTCTCTGGGACCAGATGTCTGTGGCTGGCTGGAAAATTATGTTTTAGACGAAAACCCCTTAATGCGGCGCCGTTCGTTAAATATAATCTCCTACTTCAAATGTCTCAAGGCCGACACTGAATTTCACGCTTTTTGCCTGAATCATGGTGAGGATTTCGAATTGGAAGAAGCCTGCTGGCTCTTAGCCCGCACCGTGAATTCCGATATTAACACTGAAGCCTATCGCGCCGTACTGGACGATTACGCGCATGATCTCATGCAGAAAATTGATTTCGGCTCCGAACCCGAAGGCATCATGGCTGCCATCAATCGTTACCTCTTTCAAACCCAGCGTTACCAAGGCAATGAAGATAATTATTACTCCGCAGACAACAGCTACCTCAACCGTGTGATCGATCAACGCACAGGTAACCCAATATCCCTATGCATGATCTATCAAATGGTCGGCCGACGCTTGGGCCTGCCAGTGACTGGCATTGGATTGCCCGGTCACTTTCTGTGCCGGTTCCAAACGCCTCGGCAGGATTACTACATTGATGCATTTAATAAAGGCCGGCTTCTCACCAAAACCGATTGCATGAAATACCTTAAGCAAGCCGGCTACGAATTTCACGAGGCCTTTCTAAAGCCGGCCAGTTCCCGTCGCATCCTCCTTCGCATGTGCAGCAATCTGCACCAGATTTACCAGCGTGATAATCAAGCTGCCGACGCCGGCCGCCTTCACGGCTACATCGTCGCCCTCTCAAAATAAGAAAATAAATGCGTTAAACCTTTGATTTACAACCCTTTCTGAATAGCCTCGCAGGCATGGCCAAGGAGGCCGTTTCATGCTGCACATTCTCGTCAACCGGGATGGGCGCCATTTGGGCCCTTATACCTATGATCAAGCGTGCCAACTGCTCGCTGATGGAAAACTGCATACATGGGACATCGCATGGCCCGATGGCAGCCGCGAATGGGTGACCCTCGATCAAATTGATGGCCTTTCCGATCGCGCCTTTGCCCTGCGCGAACAACGCCGAGCCGAAGCGACCGCCGCCGCTACCGCAGCCCTCGAAGGCCGCCCAGCCAGCCCAACCGCGCAGTTCATGGTGTCCCGCCAACACACTGAACTCCCCAAACGCAACTGGATACGGATCGGCATTTGGGCCGGCATGCTTGGGGTCCTGTGCCTCTCACTCGTTGTCTGGCTGAAATTCCTAAACGAAAAAACGCTGATGGAAACCCTCGAACGGCGTGGGGATAATCTCACCTACGAACAAGGCCAGCCCGATCCCTTTGACGGCATTGCGCACGCCTTTTTCAATGATGACGCGCAATGGGAACAAACCACTTTCTCCGATGGCGTTCGCCATGGTCAACGTACCGTATGGCATATCAATGGCAAAACAGCCCTCAAGGAAACATATCATAATGGCCGGTTAACCCAGGCCACCTGCTACGATTTCCAAGGGCAACTCTCCGGCCAACTACAGGAAGGCACAGGAACCATTTTGCTTTACTGGAATGACACTGGCATCCGTTCGCAGGAACTCGTTTATGAAAACAATCACATCATTCGCCGCACCATTTGGAACCGCGAAGGCCAGCTGCTATCCATCATCCCTCCGCCCGTCCAGGTCGCCCCACCGCCTCTCGAGCCGATCACCAGCATCACCAACACTCCACCGCCGGCCAACCAATCCACCAACACCAATGCGACGACCGTGATCCCCGGCCAATCACCCAACCGAACACGCGCTTGGTTAATTGGAAAACCCGACACCCCCACGCCGCCCGGCCAAGTCGATAAACGAATCGATCTGGTGTACCTCAGCCAATACTACACCAAGATCGTTGAGGAATTTGGCAATCCCGATGAAATTATCGACGGCAAAGTGTACGCCTATCGGGACATGAGAATCCGAAATCTCGTCGATGACACCATGCGTTCACAGGTGCGCTTCCATTTTGTCAATGGCACGGTAACCCGAGTGGAAACGTTGCCCTGAGTTATTTCAGCTTCAGCAATTCCGCTTCGGTCCAGGGTGCTTCTCGTTTTTTCTCCGCTGCCTTCAGGCGATCCACCTGTTCGGGAGTGATCGGATCCGCATGGTGATCCCATTCGCGGCGGGTATAGGTGAGAATAGCCGCAATTTGTTCGGAATGAAATCCCTGCAACGCCGGCATGCTCATGTTGTATTGCCGACCATGCACAGTGATAGGCCCGGTTACACCATGCAACACAATGCCGATCGCTCGATCTGCCGGCCCCACGAGAAACGGCGAATCCAAGAGCGGCGGCGCCTTGCCTTCTTCGCCCAAGCCATTGGCTTGATGGCAGGCGCCACAGGTGGCGGTGTACAAAATTTTACCCAAATCAAATTGTTTATGTTCGGCTGCCGACAAGGCGCGTGGCGGTGCTGGCGGCTTCGCAGATTCGCCCCACACGATGAATTTTGATAAACGCGCCACGCGTTCCTTTACCTTTTTATCGTTACTCTCCGCCATGGATGCCATGGACAGGGGCTGCGACTGGAAGGCCACCGGTTTCAAGACCCGCCCTTTCGGAAACGCCGCCTTGTTGATTCCATCGAGCAAATTAATCTGCGCTCCCGACGGCAGGCTTTGCGCCAGCTTCAGCAACTGCTCCAACCGCGTGGCATTCCGCTGACGTGCCACGCAACCGGCCAAAGCCTGAACGATGTTGTGAAGGTTGCCGTTGGTCACCCAGTTTTCATTGGCGGCGACACGTTGGAGGAATTCTAACTCGCGGCCGGCCAGGCCGCTGATTAGCCCGTCTCGCACCACGCTATTCTCCGCGTGCTTCACCACGAACGCCCGCAGCAACGGCTCCAAGCCTGGCGCCTTAATCGCGGGCAGGCTTAAGGCCATCTGCTGGCGCACATCGGCATTCTCGTCCTGCGCCACTTCAGTCAGCGCCGGCAACAAGGCCACACGCGCTTCGGTATCCGCCTCACGACTCCCCAGCTTGGCAGTAAATGATTCAGCCACTCGCAGTGCAGCAATGCGCACGCGCGGATGTTTGTCCCCCAAAGCTTGGGCGATGGTCGGGGCATCCAGTCCGGCCAGTCCTTCCAACGCCCACAGCGCATGCTGGCGTGCGAGATGATATTCGCTGGCCGTGGCGGTCTCCCGCAGGATCGGCAGTGCGGCTTTCTCGTTTCGCTCGACCAACAATCGCTGAGCAGTGTCACGCCGCCATCCATTGCCGGATTCCAGATGACCGATCAATTGCTCGTAACCTTGTTCGGACATTTTCGGAGCGGCCTGCGGTTTTCGGCCGGTGTGTACCACGCGGTAGATGCGGCCGAGCCCGATATGTTTATCCAACTTACGATCAATGATTTGTTTGCGCAGGAACGTGGTCACATAATGTTTGTGCTGCAAGATGCCTCGGTACATGTCCACGATATACACGCAGCCATCGGGTCCGTTGTAAAGACTCACGGGGCGGAACCGTTCATCGGTTGAAGTCAGCCATTCGGCCTTGTCGTAAGCGTTGGCGCCAGAAGGCCGCCCGTCCTTCCAGGTAAGTTTCTGCAACCGAATCATGTTGCCGCACGGTTCTGGGATGAAGGCGTCGCCCACCAGCTCGTCGGGATATTGGTCTCCCCGATAAATCATCGGGCCACTGGCGCCGGTCCAGCGCGCCAAACGACCGTCGCGAAGCATCCCGTTTTGGTAACCACGATTGATTCCGGTGTTCAACCGGCTGGTCCACACGCTGCCATCCTCCCACAGCCGATAGCCTAAGCCATTGCGGGTGGGATGATGCGGATTACGCACCGTGTACACGCCGGGGATGGTGTCACAAAATAGGGGCGCCGAATTGCTGTTGTAATAAAGGCGGCCATAGTTGTCTTGCGCGATGCCCCATTGGCCGCGGAAGACAGTGTTTTCTACCACCACCTTGCCATCCACAAACTTCAGGCGCTTGGTGGACTTGGCGTTGTACAACCAGTTATCCAGTCCGGGCATCAACCCGTTCTCTGTATGCTCCACCGGCCCTTGGGTTGCGTATCCGCGAAACGCTTCGGTCTTCTTATCCGCCTTCAAATCCCCATCAGTATCCTGACAATACCAAAGGACAGGCGGCTCGGAAATCAACACGCCTCCCTTGACCAGTGCGATCGCTCGTGGCGTGTTCAGGCCACTGAGAAATTCCGTACGTTTATCCATGCGGCCATCGCCGTTGGTGTCTTCCAGCACGGCCACGCTGCCCTCCTTGGCATCCTCGCCCGTGCCGTCCACGTTCGGCATGTAAGCGCGCATTTCCACCACCCACATGCGCCCGTCCTCATCAAACTTCATCGCCACCGGGTCGTGCACCAACGGGTCAGCCGCCGCGATTTCAATGCGAAAACCAGGCTGCAGCTTAAAGCTCTTCAACGCCTGTTCCGGCGTCAGGGCCGGCGCGGGCGGCACATCAAAATTCTTCCACACCTCCGGTTGTTGCTGGTCCTTACGGTCGCCGCGTTGGGCCCATGCCGAGGTGCTCCATCCCGCCAATACGGCGGACATCATGATGATCAGAAAACGGTTTTTCATCCCAGAAAGGCGCACGGTACGGACCGCCGCAGTTACTGACAAGGCGCAATTGGATTGTGAATCGTTCCCCCTTGTTCATTTATGGCCCGCTGTTTTGATTGTCGGTCTAATGAGGGCGATGAAAACATTCTTTCTGACGGGCTTGGCCGTGGTGCTGAGCGCAGGCTGCTTTACCACCGCAGATGATAAATCCAAGTTCACCCCCATCCCGTGGCGAACCGACGCAGTGGAACGGAGATACGACAAACCCGTGGCAGATGTCATGGCTGCCACCCGCGTCGCGTTGGGCGCCATGGGCACTATCACCGGGGAGGAGGCCACCAAGAATGTCATTAGCGCCCGGATTAATACGCGTTATGTGTGGGTGAAAGTCTCGCCGGATTCTCAAGCTCCCGATGCGATCTCCGCCGTGCTGATTCAAGTGCGCACCAAGTATCGTAACCCCGATCAACAAACCGCCTCGGCCATTGCCGAACAAGTGACCCTGGCCCTGATTGCAGCGGCAAATCCGCAACCCCAAAACTAGACCACATCCTGAATCCGGGTGAGACGCGCCTGCGCTTCCTCGGCAAACGGCAAATCCGGAAACCGCGCAATGACCTGTTGAAGGCATTGCCGAGCCCCTTCCGGATTATTTTTTTCCAAATGCCAGTCAGCCATGAGATTGAGCCAGCGCGCCAAGTCACGGGGTTGCTGGAATGGATTGGCGAAGAGCTTGTTTAATTCCTCCCACGCCAAATCCGGTTTGCCGTAGCGATTGAAATAAATCCGCGCCAACTGCTCGCGGGTTTGGTTGTCCAAGGGATGTTTCTCCAGCTGCTTGAGACATTCGGACACCAATTCACTGGCATCACGACGGTCGGTGGAATCCACAGAAAAATCCAAACGCGCCAAACGCTGGGCACTGGCCAGCTCAATACCCGACCCCGAAAAACGGTCGCGCAGCCCCGTCAGCGTCAGCCGCATCGCCTCTTCTTGCCCTTCCTTTTTCTGCCAATCGGCTAGTTGGTTCATTGCCCGGGCAATCTGGCCTGGCTCGTGTTGTTCTTGGGCCGTGATGCCCAACAAGGTACCTTCGGCCGTGGCAAAATCCTGCAGGGACTCCATTTGGATGGTTGCCTTCAGCATTTGCCCCTCGAAATCTCCCGGGAATTTTTCGAGCTCATCATCAATTAGCTCGATCGCCAGCTTCGCTTTCCCGGAACGCCATTTCGCCTCCACAACCGAATATAAGGGCTTAGGCTCGACCTCTTCGCCTCCACCCATCAATGAATTGATTGCCTTGCCTCCCAGAAGATCCATCGCCGGCCCCACCCAGAGTAACCCCAGCAAAAATGCCGGTGCGATGACTAGAACTAGCCCCAATGGGCCCATGTTCAAGCAGCCGATGATTAAAACTATCATTAACCCGCTGGCGCCCAGCTTGAGGATTAACGGGCCGATTTGATCGTACTCATTGGCCCTGGAGCGTTTGTGTTGATAAAACGTCCACGCAATCAACAGAGCAAGCGGCCCTAGGATCATGGCAAGGCAAAGCCACATATCTTAGCGTTTCGGGGCCGACTTCAATTCAAAGATAATGGCCGTGCGGGAGCCGGTTTGTTCGTTGCGCATTTCCATTTCCTTGAGATGCCATTGACCACCAATCTTCTTGAAAGCCTTGGGCTCGAAGATTTTCAAAAGCTTTCCCTGCGCATCAAACAACTCCGCTCGCACGATACCCATCGAATCTTCATCCACCCAACTCACCACTTTACTATACCCCCCTTCGATGACTTTAACCGGACGGCTTACCAGAACACTGCAGAGTTCGCCGCGACGCAATTTACGATCAATCACGTTTTGATTGGGCCAACGCAACATCTCCAAACCCAAATCCGCCATCCAGAAATCCGCTCCGGAAAACGGCCTCATAGCCTGCTCGGCATCCAGTTTCTCAGGCTTTTTATCCGTTGCGGCCCATTCATATTGCGTATCCTTCCCCACCGCGGCGCGAACGGTCAACGCACCTTCCTGAACTGAATAATGATTCACCAATGTCGCCCCCTGCGCAAAGGTGCGAAACTCCACCGGTACGGTCCGACGTTTCCCGCCGCGTGGCGGGCGGATGCGCAACATGCCGTTACCGTTCACCGCATTGGCCGGCCGCATCGCCTGCATGTACAACGCCATCTGCGCCCCAAATCGTGTTTGCAATTTCTTATCAACGATTGCTTGAAACACCCGCGCCTGTGGGTCCTGCAATATATGATCAGGCTTCACCGCCGCGCCCAATCGACACGCCAAAACTGCCACAAATAAAATTATCAATGCACGCATACTCACAGTGTTTGCCCCACGCTAGAATCACCTCCTCCCCTCCGCAAGGGAACATTCCACACAGTGGGACACAAATCATTTCGACGGCCACACCAACAGTGCCATTAAGGCGCAGTGTCGCACATTGATGACGTGTTTTTTTTAGATTACCTAGATTTCAGGGAAATACATGGGTGGCACTCCGGTTGCTTTATGGAGGCAAACAGTTGTGCTTTGGCACAGTTTTGAAGGATTAATATGGGCAAAATTTTAGGCATCGATTTGGGCACCACGAACTCGTGCATGGCGGTTATCGAAGGCGGCGAGGCGACGGTGTTGGAGAATTCAGAGGGCAAACGGACCACCCCATCAGTGGTGGCGTTTGCCAAGAACGGCGAACGGCTGGTGGGCGACGCGGCCAAACGACAGGCGGTAACAAACCCCGCCAACACCGTGTTTTCCGCCAAGCGTTTCATCGGTCGCAAATACAAAGAAGTGGCCGAGGAATCCAAACGCATGCCGTACAAAGTGGTGGAAGGAAAGAACGGCGATGCGGCGATCGAGGTGGAAGTTGAAGGCGAAGCCAAGGCCTATAGCCCGCAGGAGATCGCCTCCATGGTGTTGGCCAAGCTCAAGGCCGATGCCGAAATGCGGTTGGGCGAATCCATTTCCCAGGCGGTCATCACCGTGCCCGCGTACTTTAATGACTCGCAACGGCAAGCCACCAAGGATGCCGGCTCCATCGCCGGCCTCGATGTGCTGCGCATCATTAACGAACCCACCGCGGCTTCGCTGGCGTATGGTTTGGATAAAAAGGATGAAGAACAAATCGCGGTCTACGACTTGGGCGGTGGTACGTTCGATATCTCAATCCTCGAGATTGGCGATCAGTTTTTTCAGGTCAAAGCCACCAACGGCGATACTCACCTCGGTGGTGATGACTGGGACAATGCCATCATTGACTGGGTGGTGGAGGAATTTAAGAACGACTCCAGCATCGATCTACAAGGCCAACCCGATGCCTTGCAACGCATCAAAGAAGAGGCCGAGAAGGCGAAGATCGCTCTGTCCAGTTCACAAACGTACGAGATAAGCCTGCCATTCATCACAGCCGATCAATCTGGCCCCAAACACATCAAGAGCGAGCTCACCCGCGCTAAGCTGGAACAGCTCACCGACGATCTCTTTGAACGCACCACCGGTCCGGTGAAGGAATGTCTGAAGGACTCCGGTCTGAACAGCGGCGACATCGACGAGCTTGTGTTGGTTGGCGGGATGACCCGCATGCCCCGCGTGGTCGACACTGCCAAGGCCTTGCTCGGCAAACAGCCAAATCAAGGCGTCAACCCCGATGAAGTAGTCGCCATTGGCGCCGCGATTCAAGGCGGAGTACTCAACAAGGAAGAAGGCCTGGACAGCGTATTGCTGCTGGACGTCACTCCGCTCTCGCTCGGCATTGAGACCGAGGGCGGCATTTTCACCAAACTCATCGAGCGAAACACCACGATTCCCTCCAAAAAATCGCAGATTTTCTCCACGGCCGCTGATAACCAACCCGGCGTGGACGTACAGGTCTTTCAGGGCGAACGCCCCATGGCTCACGACAACAAGAAGCTCGGCAATTTCAAATTGGACGGCATTGAGCCCGCCCCGCGCGGCATGCCGCAAATTGAGGTCAGCTTCGATATCGACGCCAATGGTATTCTGCACGTGAGTGCCAAGGACAAGAAAACCGGCAAGGAACAAAAGATCACCATCAAGGATTCCAGCGGCCTGTCCGAGGAGGAGATTGAGCGCATGAAACAGGAGGCTGAAGACAACGCCGAGGCCGACAAGCATCGTCAGGAACAAGTGGAAGCCCGCAATGAAGCCGACACAACCTCCTACGCCGCTGAGAAATTCCTCAAGGAAAACGGCGAGAAACTTTCCGACGACACCAAAGGCAAGGTGGAGAAAGCCGCCGAGGAGTTGAAAGAAAAACTCCAGGGTGATGATCTCGAATCCATCAACACCGCCAAGGATGCCCTCAACGAGGCCATGCAAGGTGCCGCCGCCGAGGCCTACCAGACAGCCTCTTCCGAGGAAGGCGACGAAGCTCAGGCCGAGGCCGCGCCCGAAGGTGAAAGCGGAGCCGATGACAAACAGGACGAAGGCCCCGTGGTCGACGCCGAAGTCGTGGACGAAAACAAAAAATAAATCTCTAACCCCGGCGGGTGCCGGGGTTTCTCATTCACACTAACCTCAACTAACAACAAACACACAATGGCTAAACTCAAAATCAAGCCCCTTGGTGACCGCGTGCTCGTGGAACCCGCCGAGGAAGCTGAAGTGAAAAAGGGCGGAATCATCATCCCCGATTCCGCAAAAGAAAAACCGCAGGAAAGCAAAGTCATCGCACTGGGCACCGGCAGAACTGACGACAACGGCGACAAGGTCCCGTTTGAAGTCAGCGTCGGCGACATCGTGTTGACCAACAAGTACGGCGGCACCGAAATCAAAATCGACGGCGTCGAGTACAAGATCCTGAACCAGGACGACATCCTCGCGGTGGTCGGCTAACCCCAAAATTAAACTAGAGAAATATCATGTCAGCCAAACAACTCGTATTTGACGAAAAGGCCCGCCAGAACATCCTTCGGGGTGTGGAAAAACTGGCCAAGGCCGTGAAGGTAACGCTCGGCCCCAAAGGCCGTAACGTCCTCATCGATAAGAAATTCGGCTCCCCCACCGCCACCAAGGACGGTGTAACTGTGGCCAAAGAGATCGAGCTAGAGTGCCCGTACGAAAACATGGGCGCCCAGATGGTTCGCGAAACCGCCAGCAAGACCAGCGATGTAGCCGGTGACGGCACCACCACCGCGACCGTGCTCGCCGAGGCCATCTACCGCGAAGGTCTCCGCAGCGTGACCGCCGGTGCCAGCCCCATTCACATCCAGCGTGGTGTGCAAAAGGCTGTGGACGCCGCCGTGGCGCAGCTTGCCAAGATCTCCCAAAAGGTGACCAGCAAGGACGAAATTCAACAGGTGGCCACCGTGTCCGCTAACTGGGAAACCAGCATCGGTGAAATCATCGCCGACGCCATGGACCAGGTCGGCAAAGACGGCACCATCACCGTGGAAGAAGCTCGCTCCATCGAGACCACCCTCGAGGTCGTCGAAGGTATGCAGTTCGATAAGGGATACCTCTCCCCGTACTTCATGACCGACGCCGACACCCAGGAGTGCAAACTCGAGGACGCCTACGTGCTGCTCTACGAGAAGAAGATCAGCTCCCTCAAGGACATCCAGCCCATCCTCGAGAAGGTCGTGGCCGCCGGCAACAAGCCGTTGCTGCTCGTGGCCGAAGACATCGAGGGCGAAGCACTCGCCACCCTAGTGGTGAACCGCATCCGTGGCACCCTGAAGATCTGCGCCGTCAAGGCACCGGGCTTCGGCGACCGCCGCAAAGCCATGATGGAAGACATCGCCATCCTCACCGGCGGGAAATTCATCACTGAAGACCTCGGCCTGAAGCTGGACGGCATTGAGCTTTCCGACCTCGGCACTGCGACCAACATCATCGTGGAGAAGGAAAACACCATCATCATCGATGGCGGAGGCAAAGCCAAAACCATCAAGGGCCGGATCGACCAGATCCGCCGTCAGATCGAAGAAACCACCAGCGACTATGATCGCGAGAAGCTCCAAGAGCGCCTCGCCAAGCTCGCCGGCGGTGTGGCCGTCATCAATGTAGGCGCCGCCACCGAGTCCGAGATGAAGGAAAAGAAAGCCCGCGTCGAGGACGCCTTGCACGCCACCCGCGCTGCGGTGGAAGAAGGCATCGTTCCCGGCGGTGGCACCGCCCTGCTCCGCACCATCCCCGCCATTGATAAGCTCAAGCTAGAAGGTGACGAGCAAATCGGTGTGGACATCTTGCGAAACGCTGTTGAGTCGCCACTGCGTAGCCTCGCTGCGAACGCTGGTCTTGAAGGTGCTGTCATCGTAAATGATGTACAAAGCAAGAAAGGCAATATTGGCTTCGACGTGGCCACCGAAAAATACACCGACCTGATCAAGGCCGGTGTGGTGGACCCGGCTAAGGTGACCCGCTCGGCCCTGCAGAACGCGTCGTCCATCGCCGCGCTCCTACTCACCACCGAGTGTCTCATCACCGACGTGCCGGAAGACGAGAAGCCCGCTCCGGACCACGGTCACGACCACATGTAAGTCGTCGCGACAACGTCATTCACGGGCCGGCCTTCGGGTCGGCCCTTTTTTATTTGACGCCCTGTTCCGATTATAAAAAAACACTCAGTTTACAGTACCCAAGCAGTAACTAATTCAGTTAAAATGGGTTGAGTGAAATCCCATCGGCTATTAAAAACTATTTTCAAGGAGTGCTCCGTCCAGCAGGTTGCGGAACGAATGAGCCTCTCCCCTTCAACGGTCTATAAATGGGCCGAGTCCCCGGATACCGGTTCCGCCAGCGGCATCAGTAACCCGCTGGACCGGGCTATGGATCTGCACAAGGCCACCAACGATCCGCGCGTGGTCCGCTGGCTCTGCGAACAGGCCGGCGGTTTCTTTGTCAAAAACAGCGACCCCACCTTGGTGGATGAAAAAGAACAAAAACTGGCCCCAGCCACCAGCAAGGTGGTGAAACAATTTGCGGACCTACTCTCCACCGTAGCTGAAGCCGCCGGCGACTCCAAAATTAACCCCAAAGAAGCCAAGCACATCCGCCTGGAATGGGAGAAGCTCAAACGGGCCGCGGAGGGTTATGTGAAATGCTGTGAAGAAGGGAACTTCAAGCAGTTGAACCGTGATCTGATTAAGTAAGCACGCCCTGCACTTCCAAAAAACCCCGAGTCTTGCTGACATCCTGATGACAGCAGGCCCGCCAACCGCGCGCCAGGCCGGCCTCAATATTTTCCGGTCGATCATCCAAATAAATGATCGACTCTCCTTCACGTCCCGAGGCGGCCTCCAACGATTCGTAAATCCCGGCATCCGGCTTTAGCGACTTCACTTCATGCGACAGAATGTGGCCGGTAAATCGTGGCCAAAATTCATACGAACGGCTGATGTGCCGCACGGCCATTTCGTTGGTGTTGGAAAACGTGTAAGTGGGCACCCCGCTCTCGACGAGTTGCCGGTGCATATTAATGACCGCTTCGATCGGCGTGAAAATATTCTTAAACAACGCCGCAAACTCAGATTCTGTCCCGGTGAATTTCGTTTCGCTTTGGATGCGCGTGAAGAATTCCGAAGAAGTCAATCGGCCGGATTCATACTCCGCCAGCAAAGGCGATTGGTTCAGGTACGCATCCAGCGCCCCTTTATCCCATTGCGTGCGTGGGGCCAATTTGGCAATGAGAATGCCGTAATCGAAATCGAGCAGCACCTTACCGATATCGAATGCCACCACCGGGTTCATTACATTTCCCGGCGGCCTTCGAGCGCGTGGCTCAGGGTGAGATCATCGGCGTATTCCAAGCCACTGCCCGCAGGCAAACCATGCGCAATGCGGGTCACTTTAACGCCTTTGGACGACAATCGTTGGGCCAAATAATTGCTCGTCGCATCGCCTTCCACATCGGTTCCCAAGGCCAGAATCACTTCCTGCACGCCATCCGTGCGTGCCTCCAATTCCGCAATGCGCAGATCCTCCGGATCTACTCCGTTTAATGGTGAAATTTTTCCGCCCAACACATGAAAGCGCCCTTGGAAGGCGCCGGATTTATCAACGTTAATGACATCCACCGCGGTCTCCACCACGCATACCGTCGTTGAATCACGCCGGTCATCCGTGCATAAGGCGCAAGGCTGCGTTTCGGTCAGGGCACCACAGGTATTGCAGAGTTCGATGCGTTCGGTGGCTGCAACTAGGGCTTCGGCCAGTTGTTTCACCTGCCCTGCCTCGCTTTGCACGAGATGTAGGGCCAATCGCTCAGCTGACCGCGGCCCGATCCCGGGAAGTTGACCCAAGGCCCCCACAAGGGCCGAGACCGGCTCCGGCAAGGACGACATGGCTTAGCCCATCCCCGGCAGGTTGAAGCCAGCAGTTACCTTACCCATCTCCTCGGCCTGAATACGTTGCCCTTCGGTGATGGCTGAATTCACTGCGGTAAACACGAGATCCTCCAGTGTCTCCACATCCGTGGGGTCTACGGCTTCTGGGTCAATCTTCAATGACTTCAGTACGCCTTTGCAGGTCGCCGTCACTTTCACCGCGCCACCGCCGCTACTGGCTTCCACCGTGCGTGCAGCCAAGGCGGCTTCGGTTTCCTGGGCCTGCTGCTGGGCGCGCATGGCCTGCTTCATCAATTTGTTTATACTCGCCATAAATCACTCCTAATTTCGAACATCCACAATCTGTCCCTTGAAGACTTCCAACGCCTTCTTAATAAGCGGATCATTTTCAAACTCTTCCTTGTTAATCGGCCCTTTGGGAGGCAACGGTTCGCCTTCGGCATTGGTCGCTGGCTCGACAGCCGCCTCCGACGCACCGGGCGCATCCATAGCCAAAGGAATCCAATCCGACGGCCGTTCAGCGATTACATAACTCACCGTGCGAATGGAATGCCCAGCCTTGCTCAAGGCAGCGATTAACGATTGGTTAGTCTCCTTAGAGTTCGCCAACTCCATTTGCGGGGCAAAAGCTTCCGGAAAACCGATGGTCACATCATCGCCTTCGATAGATTTCAAAAATGCTTCCTGAAAATACGCGCGGGAAAAGACGCCCAATGTGTCCAGCATCGCGGGCCATACAGTTGAGAGATCGGTTGCCGGCACCGGTTGTGGTGCGGGCTCTTCCTTGACCTGCGGAGTCGGCTCTGGGGCGCGCTCGGGCTTGGGTTCAGGGATCAGCTCCACTGCCACTTTTTGAACTGCTTCCGTTTTCAGTTCCGATTTTCGCTCCGCTTTCTGTTCCGCCTTTGCTTTCTTAACTGGCACTGCGGCCGGAACTGGACGGGCAACCTCCAAAGTTTCACCACCACCCACATCGCGCAATTCCTGAAGGCGATCGAGCACATCGTTCAGGCTCATAGCACGGGCGGCGTCCATCGCTTTCATGAGCGCGACTTCGACCAAAATCTTTTTGGAGGTCGTATTGCGCAATTGGATTTCGCAATCGGCCAACACCTCCAGTATGCGCGACACAGCACTGCGGTCGGCCAGTTGCGCCTGCACTGCCAAGGCCGTTTGTTCGGCTTCGGAGATTTCCAGAATACCTGTATCGCCCTCGGACACCTGATAAATCATCACATTCCGGAAATGATCCAACAAATCGCCAACCAACCGGCTCAGCTCCTTGCCGCCCGTGGTCAGTTCATGCAATTGCCCCAGCGCGCCAGCGGCGTCCGTCCGCAGCACGGCCTCACCCAACGACAACACCTGCGTCTGCGAAGTGAGACCGAACATCGACAGCACGTCGCTTTCCTGGATGGTTTCGCCACAAAAACTGATGAGTTGATCCAGCGTGCTCTCGGCATCCCGCATGCCGCCGTCGGCACCACGGGCAATGGCCTGTAGCGCGGGAGGTTCAATGGTCACACCTTCTTGTTTGGCGATCAGTTCCAAGTGCGAAACGATTTTTGCCGCTGGAATTCGCCGCAGGTCAAAGCGTTGGCAGCGCGATAAAATGGTGGGCAACACTTTCTCCGGCTCGGTAGTGGCGAAGAGAAACTTCACATGGGCCGGCGGTTCTTCCAGCGTTTTGAGTAACGCATTGAAGGCGGCCGTGGTGAGCATGTGCACCTCGTCAATGATGTACACCTTGTACCGGCATGTGGCGGGCGCATACGGTGCAGTATCGCGCAGCTCACGCACCTGCTCCACACCGTTGTTGCTGGCGCCGTCAATCTCCAGCACATCCAGCGCGCGGCCTTGGGTAATCTCCACGCAGCGTTCGTCGTCGTCCTTGAAATCCACCGAGGGTCCATCGGTGGCGTTCAGGCACTTGGCGAAGATCCGGGCAATGGTGGTTTTCCCCGTACCACGCGGTCCGCTAAAAAGATACGCGTGCGCGATACGCCCGGAGGCAATGGCGTTGCTGAGGGTTTGGGTGACGTGCTCCTGTCCTACCACATCCGCAAAACGTTGCGGACGATATTTGCGGGCTATGACCTGATACGACACTTCTGCAAATGGTTGGGAAATTCAAAAAAGGTCAGGGTGACCACGGCAGATGCAGATCAAGCTACCGTTGCTGCCTTCCGGCCCTGGCGGGATTTGCAAGCCCGCATTCCATGGGCCCTGACCCACTGATTCTGCCGCCACCCAAGGTGGGCGGCAAGCAGATTCAGGGCAAACTGTTCGCAAACGCGGCTATTCCGCGCTGAAACGGTGCACCGTCGTGGTGCGATAGGTTTGGCCCGGGCGCAGAATGGTGCTCGGAAAGTCCGGGTGATTCACCGAGTCCGGGTTGTGCTGGGTCTCCAAGCACAGGGCGCCTCGGAACGGATAGGTCTTGCCGGCCTTGCCTTCCTGATTCATGAGAAAGTTGCCGCTGTAAAACTGGATGGCCACTTGGTCGGTGTAAATCTCCATCACTCGGCCGCTGTCCGGATCTTTTAGACGCGCGGCGAGGCGGTGGGTGCCGGCCTTGCCGTTGAGCACAAAGTTATGATCATAGCCGAGCGTGGCGCTTTCGGCATCCTCGGTCTTGGTGGCGCCCTTGTCAGGGATGCGATCGCCGATCACATGGGCCGTGCGGAAGTCCAGTTCTGTACCCGCCACCGGATCAATCTTACCGGTAGGAATCAAGGTGTCATCCACGGGCGTGAAATGATCGGCGTTCAGCGTCAGCTCGTGATCGAGCACCGTACCCGTCCCAGCACCGCCGAGGTTGAAGTAGGCGTGATTGGTCAGGTTCACCGGCGTGGCCTTGTCGGTGGAGGCCTGGTAATCGATCCGCAGTTCATCGGCATCGGTGAGCATGTAAGTCACCTTCATGCTGAGATTGCCGGGATACCCTTCCTCGCCGTCCGGGCTGGTGAGGGTGAACACCACGGCCGCCTGACCGTCCACCGGCGCGGCCTTCCACACTTGCTTGCTGAGGGCCTTGTCGCCGCCGCCGTGCAGGTGGTTGGGATCGTTGTTGGTAGCCAGCGTGTATTCGGTGCCGTCGAGCGTAAATTTACCTTTGGCGATGCGGTTGCACACGCGGCCGGTGGTGCAGCCGAAATATTGGTTGCCGTCGCCTTCATAACCAGCCACGGAGTCAAAGCCATTGATCACATCTGCGAGGTTGCCGTCCTTGTCCGGCACGTGCAGCTCCACCAGGGTGGCGCCGTAAGTGGTCACCTTGGCGACCACGCCGTTAGCATTTTTCAGGGTGTATAATTCAGTGGATTCGCCGGCCTTGGTGTTACCGAAACCGGCCTGTTCCACAGAGCCCGTGCTCGGGCCGGAAATGGAGGTACAAGCGTTCATGATCAGGAGAGACACGGCAGCAGCCGCAGTTTTCATTATGCAGGGAAGGTTGGATTGCATGCGCGAAATGATGCACACACCCGCGTTGGAGTCAATCACCGCCCTATGGATGGGTCACTGCAATTACGTAGCGTTCGGGATCGAGGTATTTCTGAGCCGCTGCCTGAATGGATTCCAGAGAAACCTCCTCAATACGTGCTTCATCCTCATCACTCGAATCAAAGCCCAATCCATATAGCTCATCCAAGCCGGCTGTCATGGCCAAGCCGCCGAGATCTTGGCGGCCGATTTTGCGGGCGCCAATCACCTTATTCTTGGCTCGGCGCAATTCCTCGGCATCCAACCCGTCGCCCGCCAGTTTCATGGCTTCGGACATCAACTCCTCCTCCACCTGCGCCAGTTGCTCAGGTGAAGTGCCGGCATAAAAGGAAAAGAATCCCGGGGTCATGCCCGGTTGGCTTTGCGCTCCGACGTAGTAAGCCAACCCCAGCTCCTCACGAATGCGCATGAAGAGGCGGCTTCCCAGATCACTGCAGGCTTCCCCAAGCAATTCGAGGGCATAACGGTCTTCATCAAAAAACGTGCACCCTTGAAACCCAAGGACCGCCACCGCCTGCTCTTTATCCATTTGATACGCCTCCCGTCGTTTACCTTGAGCGCCGGCCATCAACTGCGGCACCTGATAGTCGCCGCCACGCTTCCACAGACCGAAGGCCGTTTCCAGCTCAGCCCGCACTTGAGCTGAATCCATGTCGCCAAACACCGCGATCACCGCATTATTGGGTACCATCAATTGAGCGTGAAACGCCCGCAGATCGTCCGCGGACAAAGCCTGTACCGATTCCTGTGTCCCGAGACTATTCAACCCATAACCGTGCGCACCAAACAAATTTTCGCGCATTAAACTGAAGGTCTTTTGGAGGAGCTTGTCGTCCTGCGCGCGAATGCCCGCCAGTTGCACATCGCGCTGCCGCTCCATGGCTTCGGCAGGAAAGGAGGGGTTCAAAATCACATCGGCCAGTAGTTCTACTCCCAAAGCCGTATCCTCGCTCAAGACCTCGGCCGAAACGCCGAAGGAATTGTTACCGCCGTACGCATCAATACCGCCGCCAATATTTTCGATCTGCTCAGCAATCTGTTGGCCGGTGCGTTTAGTCGTGCCTTTTACGAGCAACTTAGCCATCAGTTGAGTGATGCCGCCATTGCCCATTTTTTCGGTCAACACGCCACCCTGAAACATGCCGCGCAATTGCACAAACGGCAGGCGATGATCTTCCTTGAGCAGCAGGGTTAGTCCATTGGGGAACTCCACTTTTTGAATGGGCGCCGTCTCGTGTTGCAGACGCGCACAATTCACAGTCGGCGCGCACCCTTCGGGCACCAACGCATACAAGGTGCGATTAGCCGGTTGCAGGTACGTATTGACAACACGCTGTATGTCATCTGGCTGAACAGCTTTCACGCCCTCGAGATAACGATCCGAGAAATCGAGGTCATTCACCGAGATCCAGCAATCGCCCAGATCCTGCGCCTGCCCTTCCATGGTCTTGCGAGTACCCAGCGTGCCGGAGATGAATTGCTTCACCACTTTACCCAGCTCCACCGAAGTCACCGCCTTGTCCGTCAGTTCATCCAGTTCCTCCAACAATGCGGCACGGGCCGGGTCAAATTTATCGGCATTCACCACGGCGCTCATGCCAAACAATCCGCTGTCTGAAGGAGTGTACGTCCAGGCATCGGCTGAATTTACCAGCCCCTTACGTTCCCGCACATTTTGATACAACCGACTGCTCCGACCGCTGCCCAGCAGCGTGGCCAGTACATCAAGGACCGGCAAATCGGGGTGCCTCAGATCGGGCACGTGCCAAGAATAATGCAGATGCCCCAATTGAATCGGCGCCTCTTCCACGACTTCTCGGGGAGATATTTGGCGGGGTTCGGCCGGAATCAACATCGACGGCGCTGGCTTGGCTTTATTGTCCGCGAAGGCTTCGGCGACTTGAGCCACGACGTCGTCGGCGTTGATGTCGCCCACGATCACGTAAAAAACGTTGGCGGGGATGTAGCGGGAACGGTAGTAGCCGACGATGTCGTCCCGGCGAAGTTCGTTGAAGATGTCCGGATAGCCAATCACCGTATGCCGGTACGGGCTGGTGGTGTAGGCGGTTTCGAAGAGACGCCGACTGGCCCGGCGGCCGGGGTCGTCCTGCCCCATGTCGATTTCGCGCCGGATGACGTCCAGCTCCTTTTCCAACTCCGCTTCGGGCAGCGTGGCGTGCTGCATGATGTCGCACAAAATATCCACCGCTACGCGCGCGCCAGTGTTGGGGACATCAATGTAATACACCGTACGGTCAAAGGAGGTGTAGGCGTTCATGTAACCGCCGGACTCCTGCACTTCCTGATCAATGCGCCCCACCCCGCGGGATTCGGTCCCTTTGAAGAGCATGTGCTCCAAGATGTGAGACAGGCCGGCGCCGAGCCAATCGCCTTCATGTATGCTACCGGTCTTGGCCCAGGCTTGAGCGGATACCACGGGCGCGCTGTGATCTTCGCGCACGATCACGGTGAGGCCGTTATCCATTGTCACCAAACGGGTATCCCCGGCGGCGTTTAGGCGGGCAACAGGATTGTACGATCCACTGGGCATGAGCGCGGAGCGTAACGAGGGAAACGGTGCGCGGCGAGATTATTGCTTATCCGAAGCTTCGGGCTCCGAGGGCTGACCGGAGCGGTCATTATCCGAATCGGCCATGGGCGTGATATTGCGCTGGGCGGAATCAGCCGAAGGAGCGGCGGGGTCAAGCGGGAGAAAAGGTTTGCGAAAGGCATCCTCGAAATCGTATCCGCCCGAAAAATCATCGCGGGTATCCTCGTCGGTCTTGGCGAGCAACTCGTGCTCTACCATGTTGAACACGATCTCTCCGAAATCTTCGCAGCGCCGAATACCCCATTCGCCGAGCACCATCATAGCCATCGGCCCATACTCTTCCAGCGCATGCGAACGCATGCCGCTCAGCAGTTCTTGGCCGCTGATGTGGCGCACGGTGCCTTCACCCTGTTTGGAGATGGATTCCTGAGTGTAATCGAGCCCTTCCCGCACAAAATGATACGCATCGCGATGGTACCGCGAATCCACCGCGATAATCCCGTCCAACACTTCTTCGTAACTTTTTCTGTGTATCATTCCTGTTCAACCGGATCGGATCCGATCGCGGGTGCCGTCGAGGCCCGCCATTGTTTTACTGCAAATCCCGTGATCAGCAAGGCCACCACCACAATGAGCACTTTTTGCTCCTGCGGCGTCAAATACGGCATAACATTAATCTACCAGATTTGTCACTTGGCCGCAATATTCACTAGTTTATTCGGCACAACGATGACTTTCTTTATCTCTTTTCCAGAAACAAATTGCTGCACTTTCTCACAATCGAGGGCCATTTGCTCAATTTCTTCGCGTGACGTGTCGGGGGCGATGACGATGTGGCCCCGGAGTTTTCCATTTACCTGCACAGGGAATTCTATGGTGTCCTCGACCAAATACGCGTCGTCATACGCGGGCCACGGTTGATAAGCCAGCGTGCCGGTGTGCTCGCCCCCCAAGCGGGCGGCCAGATCTTCGGCCAGATGCGGTGCAAAGGGATTCAGTAGGCTGAGGAATGGGCTCAACACTGCTCGCGGGCGCATGTCCCATTTGGAGGCTTCATTGGTGAACACCATGAGCGCGGAGATCGCCGTGTTGAAGCGCATCCCTTCGAGATCTCCAGTGACCTTCTTGATGCAGGCGTGCAGCGCCTTCAACTGGTCATCGGTGGGCGCTGCATCGGTGATGGCTGCGTGCAGTTGCAACTCCGCCAATCCAGTCTCGGCGGAATCCGGCGCGGCGGTGACAGCTTGTTCGTAATCCTTGTAGCTGCTGTCATCGATGAACAATCGCCACACGCGGCCGAGGAATCGGTACACGCCCTCCACGCCCTGCGTGTTCCACGGTTTCATCATCTCCAGCGGGCCCATAAACATTTCGTACAGGCGGAAGGCGTCCGCGCCGTATTCCTCAATCACCACGTCGGGATTGATCACGTTGCCGCGGCTCTTGCTCATTTTCTGGCCGTCTTCACCGAGGATGATGCCTTGATTCACCAACCGCTGGAACGGTTCCGGCGTGGAGACATGCCCGAGATCAAATAACACCTTGTGCCAGAACCGCGCGTAGAGCAGGTGCAACACCGCGTGCTCCGTGCCGCCCACGTAGAGGTCGACATTCATCCAGTATTTCTCGGCCGCCTCACCGACAAAACGCTCGTCGTTTTGCGCGTCGAGATAACGCAGATAATACCAGCAACTTCCCGCCCATTGCGGCATGGTGTTGGTCTCGCGCGTGGCGCCATCTGGCAAATCCACCCAACCGGCCGCGCGTGCCAGCGGCGGATCTCCCTCGGTGGTGGGCTTGTAATCATCCAGCTCCGGCGGCAACAGAGGCAGGTCACTCTCGGCAATCGCCTCGTGCCGGCCATCGCGCCACACGATCGGGAACGGTTCCCCCCAGTAGCGCTGCCGACTGAACAACCAATCGCGCAGCTTAAAATTGATCGTGCGCTCACCCTTGCCGTTTTCCTGTAGCCAATCGGTGATCTTCGCCTTGGCCTCGGGCGTCGACAGGCCATTGAGAAAACCGCTCTCCACGCTCGTGCCGTTGCCGGTGAATCCGAGTGATTCCCCTTCCGGCGCTTCCACCACCACCCGCACGGGTAGCTCATATTTCTGCGCAAACTCCAGATCCCGCTCATCGTGCGCGGGCACGGCCATGATCGCGCCGGTGCCGTAGCTAGACAGCACGTAATCGGCGATCCAAATCGGTACGAGCTCTTCGTTCACCGGATTGATCGCGTACGCTCCGGTGAACACGCCGCTCTTGTTCTTGGCCAATTCCGTCCGCTCCAAATCGCTTTTGTGCGCCGCCGACTCGCGATACGCCACCACCGCCTCGCGCTGCATCTCGGTGGTGAGCGAATCTACCAGTTCATGCTCCGGCGACAACACCATGTACGTCGCCCCAAACAACGTATCCGATCGCGTGGTAAACACCACAATCTCTTCGCCGGATTCCTGAACCGTAAATGTCACTTCCGCGCCTTCACTGCGGCCAATCCAATTCCGCTGCATCTCCTTCAACGAATCGCTCCAGTCGATCGTTTCCAGATCATCCAGCAACCGCTGAGCGAAAACCGTGATCCGCAGCATCCATTGGCGCATCGGCTTGCGCACCACCGGATGCCCGCCCACCTCGCTCTTGCCATCGATCACCTCTTCATTGGCCAGCACCGTGCCCAACTCAGGGCACCAGTTCACCGGCGCAAGGGAAACAAACGCGAGCCGATGCCCATCACGATACGCGCGCTTAGCCTCGTTGCTGGTCACATCGTCCGGATACTCCAGCGTGTCGATCGGCTCGGCCTTATTGGTCGTGGGGTTAAACCACGAATTGTACAGCTGCAGAAAAATCCATTGGCTCCACTTAAAATAACCGGGCTCGGTGGTGTTCGCTTCCCGACTCCAATCATAGCTGAAGCCCAGGCTCTTGATCTGCCGCTTGAAATTAGCAACATTTTCCTCGGTCGTCTGGCGCGGATGTTGGCCGGTCTTGATCGCGTACTGCTCGGCGGGCAAGCCAAAGGCATCCCAGCCCATCGGATGCAGCACATGCTTACCGCGCATACGCTCAAAGCGCGCGAGGATATCGGTGGCCGTGTAGCCTTCCGGATGCCCCACGTGCAGGCCCGCGCCAGAGGGGTACGGGAACATGTCGAGGATGTAGTATTTTTCGAGGCTCTCCGGCGCCGCGTCGCCATGGCGCCCGGCAAAGGGATGCTCGGCCGCCGGCGGTTGACCGGGGTTAAAGGCACGGAATGTTTCCTGCGCTTCCCATCGGTTCTGCCATTGGGGCTCGATGAGATGGAACGGATATTGGCGGCGCATCTGGGACATGGGGCGGGGATAATGGTGAAAACCGTCGCCCGCTGCAATGGCCGATTGTCAGTAACCCGTCATTGCCGGCTTTTGGTTTCTTAACGAAATTTGCGTCCCGACGCCAAGGATCACATTATGGAATGGATTACATCACCCGAGGCTTGGATCGCCCTGTTCACACTCACTGTACTGGAGATTGTGCTGGGGATCGACAACATCATCTTCATCAGCATCCTCGTTGACCGGCTGCCCGAACATCAGCAAAAGAAAGCCCGCCTCACCGGTCTCGCCATGGCCATGGTGTTACGCATCCTGCTGCTGCTTTCCATTAGTTGGGTAATGAACGCCCAAAACACGCTCATCACCATCGGCAGTGTGGATACTGAATTGCAACCCATTGCCGAAAAGCTCATCCTAAATGAGGATTTAATTCACGAAACAACGGATCCGGCAGAACTCAAACAGATGCAGGACGCCCAGGCCATCAGTTGGCGACTGATCTCTTGGCGAGATATCATTTTACTTATCGGCGGTTTGTTCCTGATTTGGAAATCCACACAGGAAATCCATCACTCACTTGCCGGAATTCGCGAGGAGGAGGAATCCTCGACCGTGGCCACCTACGGCTCTGTACTCGCCCAGATTGCTATTCTGGATCTGGTGTTCTCGCTGGACTCCGTCATCACCGCCGTCGGCATGGCCAAGCACATCCCGGTCATGGTCATCGCCATCGTCATTGCCGTGGGCGTGATGATGCTTGCCGCGCAAGCCATCGGGGAATTTGTGGAAAACAATCCCACCATTAAAATGCTAGCCCTCAGCTTCCTGATCCTGGTCGGCACCGCCCTGCTTGGCGAAGGCATGGGCTTCCACATTCCGAAAGGCTACATCTACTTCGCAATGGCCTTCGCGGTCGGTGTGGAATTGCTGAACCTGAAAATGCGCAAAAATGCGGAGAAACCGGTAAAGCTCATCCGGCATAACCCCTGATTGACACACGCGCGCATTGCCCTGAGCATATAAATAGTCGATATGGATTGGCTCATTTGGATCATCGTCGGCGCCGCCATGATTTTGGCGGAAATTTTCTCGGCCAGTTTTTTTGCCGGCCCACTGGGGCTTGGCTGCCTAATAGCCGCCATGCTGGCCAAGGCCGAATTTTCTGTGACCGCCCAGTTACTTTCCTTCGGCATCAGTTCCGTACTCCTACTACTAATCGTCCGCCCCATCTGGAAACGCATGGTGGATAATCGGGAGCAACCCGAGATGGGCGTGGACCGCTATGCGGGCAGGCAAGGTACCATCACCGAAACCGTTGATCCGGATACCGATAAGGGCCGCATCAAGATCGGTAGCGAATCTTGGCGCGCTATCTCAGACAAGAACATTACTATTGAAGAAGGCTCACGCGTCACGGTCCTCCGGGTGGAGGGCTCCAAGGCCATCGTGAGCGTCAGTGAAAACAAAAGATAACACTTATGGAACTCATCCACTATCCCCTACTCGCCAATATAACGTTCGGCACGGTCATGGCAGCTGTCTTTGCCATCGTGGTCATCGCCGCCGTTTGGTCCTCTGTTATAATCGTTAAGCAACAGGAAACCATGATCATCGAGCGGCTAGGCACATACAACCGCACGCTGACAGACGGCCTGAAAATCATCGTCCCTTTCATGGACCGGCCGCGCCCGATTTCTTGGCGCTACAAGAAAACGGACATCAGCGGGATTGAGTATGTGGTCACCGCCTTAAACAACACCATCGATCTCCGCGAACAGGTCTTCGATTTTGCCAAGCAAAACGTGATCACCAAAGACAACGTGACCATCGAGATCGATGCCATGTTGTATTTCCAGATCACCGACACCCAAGCCGCTGTCTACGAGATCGCCAACCTGCCCGACGCCATTGAGAAGCTCTGCAAAACCAGCCTCCGGAATGTCGTCGGCAAACTGGACCTCGACGAATGCCTCACCTCGCGCGACAAGATCAATAGCGAACTCGGTCAGGTGATGGACGACGCCACCGACAAGTGGGGAGTAAAGGTCAACCGCGTGGAACTCAAGGACATCACCCCGCCGCATGACATTCAGCAGGCGATGGAAAAACAAATGCGCGCTGAGCGTGACCGACGCGCCGCCATTCTCACTGCCGAAGGCGAAAAGAGATCCGCCATCCTCGAAGCTGAAGGCATCCGTGAATCCCAAATCAAACGCGCCGAAGGCGAAAAACAAGCCGCCATTCTCGAGGCGGAAGGCGAGGCTAACGCCCGCATCAAGGTTGCTGAAGCGGAAAAAAACGCCGTCAATCTCCTCACCGAAAGCCTAGCCGGCACCAAGGGTGATCCCTCGCAATACCTCATCGCCGTGCGCTACCTCGAGAGCCTTAAGGAAATGACCTCTGGCAAAGACAACAAGGTGGTCTACGTGCCCTACGAAGCCACCAGCGTGCTCGGCAGCTTGGGCGGCATCAAGGATCTTCTCAGCGGCGTGAGCAAGGGCTGATGCCCACGCTCATCGTCATCGCCAGTGGCAATGCCCACAAGGCTTTGGAAATCCAGACTCTGCTCGGCGCCGACTTCGAGTGCCGCACGCTCAAAGACTATCCCGATGCGCCCGACGTGGAGGAAGACGCCGCCACCTTCGCCGGTAATGCCGTCAAGAAGGCATTGTCACTTGTCGATTGTCTGAAGCATCACGAGGACTTCACCGAAGGCTGGGTATTGGCCGATGATTCCGGGCTGGAGGTCGATGTCCTGGATGGCGCGCCCGGCGTCCGTAGCGCCCGCTACGCCAGTAGCACCACGGAAGGCAACAGCCCTGATAAAGCCAACAACGCCAAGCTGTTGGCCGAGCTAAACGGCAAACCGGCCCATCAACGTACCGCGCGCTTTCGTTGCGTATTGGCACTGGCCCGCGCGAGAGCATACGGGCAACCGGAATTGTTCGAGGGCGCCTGCGAAGGCCACATCGCTGAGGCACCCGCCGGCAGTGAGGGGTTCGGCTATGACCCGCTGTTTGTGCCGGAAAATTTCGTGGACACCTTCGGCACCCTCGGCGCGGAAATCAAGGGCATGCTCAGCCACCGTGCGGCAGCCCTGCGCAAAATGAAAAGCTGGCTGGAGCGCTAACTATTACCGGCGCTTCGCCGTAAGCGCATTTAAACGTCCAGTAAATCGCCGAGACTATTGAAACGGCCGCCAGGCTTGGGGTTCAGCGTTTTCTTGAGATATTCCACAGCATCCGGAATACGCTGGATGTGCTTGGGCAGACCAGCCCCGCAGGCGTTCGGATGACCGCCACCCTGCAGAACCTTGGCGACCGGCAGCGCCTCTCCATTGCGACTGCGCAAGCTCACACTCACGGACCGGTTGAACGTGCTGGCGGTGAGGATCACCGGATGTGGGGTAAGTGCTTCTTCAAGAACGCGATGAACCACGGCGTTGGTATCGCCAATGGGTGATTCCACCATGGCCACGGTGTCCGAGAGCGGTTTGAGATGCGCCTTTGCGTATTCAAAGCCGATCGGGTTTTCCACTTCGCGCCGCGTTCGAATGACCTTCAGCAACGGGTGATCCACTAACGACTCCAAATCGCCATCGATAAGCTTAGCAATATTCCAAAACATGTACTGTTTGATGAGGCTGCCGTAATCGATGGCCTCGGTGAACTCCGGATCGTCGGTGAGATACAGGTCGCCCACATTGGTGTAGTGCACGAGCCGGTCAAGCGTCTCATTGCCAAGACCATGCTCCTTGCACAGCTCATAGCAAAGCAGACTGGCAGACTTATCGTGATTCAAAATCAACCGCGCATTTTGCGGCTGATGATCGGTGCGATGATGATCGACGATCAGCCAGTTGTCGCGATCCATACGTTTGCAAAAATTCAGATCGCACACCCACGCACAATCCTCGCGCAGCGGGCGTTTCTCGAAGTTAGTGTAGTTCCACGCCTGCAATTTCGTGGAACCACCAAACAGGTGGTTTGCCAGTCGCTGCAGCAGGTGGCCGGACACAAAGCCGTCCAGATCGCTTTCGTGGGTAATCACCACCTCCGGTTGGGGCAAATCGCTCATCGGCGGCAAGCTAACGGTCGCGCGCCCTGTCGCCAACCGTTATTTTCTTTTCGCCCCCAAACCCATCGGGCAAGGTCGCTCGTTCATGAGTTTATTTGATCTAACCGATGAAGTGGCTGTGGTGATCGGCGCCACCGGCGCCCTCGGCGGGGCTTGTGCCGTGACGATGGCTGAGGCTGGGGCGAAAATTGGCGTGGTAGGCCGGAACGCCGAACGCGGTGAGGCACGCGTTCAGGAAATCACCGAAACCGGCGGAACCGCGCAATTTTTCAGCTGCGATGCCATGAATCCGGACAGCCTTAAGGCCTGCCATGAGGCTGTGACCGAGGCGCTCGGCCCACCATCGGTGCTGCTCAATGCCGCCGGCGGCAATGATCCCGATGCCACCGTCACGCCGGAGATGCCGTTTGAAAACATCCCCCTGCCCGCTTGGGCGAAGGTGTTTGATCTGAACCTCGTCGGCGGGCTGCTGTTGCCCTGTCAGGAATTTGGCCCGGCCATGTGCAAGCGCGGCAAGGGCAGCATTATCAACATCGCCAGCGTCACCTCGCATCTGCCGCTCTCAAAGGTGATCGCCTATTCCGCCTCCAAGGCGGCCGTGTTGAGCGCCACGCAATTCCTCGCCCGCGAATGGGCGACCACCGGCGTGCGCGTGAACAGCATCACGCCCGGCTTTTTCCCCGCCGAACAAAACAAGAAACTCCTCTACAACGAAGACGGCACACCGAGCGACCGCGCCAAGGCGATCTTCGGCCACACTCCAATGAACCGTTTCGGCGATCCCAGCGAACTCGCCGGAGCCGCGGTGTATCTCGCCAGTGAAAAGGCCGCCAGCTTTGTGACTGGATCGGACATTGTCGTGGATGGAGGATTTCTGTCGCAAACCATTTAACCAACGTGCCACCGCGGCTCTGTGTGAAATTAACATGAACACTCTATCCCAAACCGCAACCGCCGACGAACCCCTGACCGGTGAACAGGTCAATTCGCTTGTTGCCGAGGCGTTGGCGGCAGCCGAATACACCGGCAAGAAGGTGTTGCTGATTGTACCGGACCACACGCGCACCGCCCCGGTGGGCCAGCTCTTCAAGGCCATTCATGCGCAGATCGGCGCGAGTGCGGCCAAGCTGGATGTGATGATTGCGCTCGGCACGCATCACGCCATGAGCGAGGAGGCGATTTGTGAACGACTGGAGATCACGCTCGATGAACGCCGCGGCCAGTACGCGAACGTGGTGTTTCACAATCACGAGTGGGACAACCCCGAGATGCTCCGCAACATCGGCACCATCCCCGCTGCCACCATCGGCGAACTGTCCGGCGGCCGGTTCGAGATGGAAGTCCCGGTGGAAATCAACAAGACGATTTACGACTACGATCAGGCGATGATCCTCGGGCCAGTGTTTCCGCATGAGGTCGTGGGCTTTTCCGGCGGCAACAAATATCTCTTCCCCGGCATTAGTGGCCCCGACGTGCTAAATTTCTTCCACTGGCTCGGCGCGGTGGTGACCAACCCGATGATCATCGGTAGTAAATGGACGCCCGTGCGCAAAGTGGTGGATCACGCGGCCGCGATGGTGGATGTCGAAAAGACCTGCTTCTGCATGGTAGTCCGCCCGGACAAATCCCTCGCTGGCCTGTTCTTCGGCACCCCCGAAGGCGCCTGGGGTGCCGCCGGTGATCTCTCCTCCAAGGAGCACATCACCTACAAGTCGCGCCCGTTTCACACCATCGTCTCCTGTGCGCCGAAGATGTATGACGATCTCTGGGTCGGCGGTAAATGCATGTACAAACTCGAGCCGGTGCTGGCCGATGGCGGCGAGCTGATCATTTACGCGCCGCACATTACCGAGGTGAGCTTTTCGCACGGCGACATCATCAAACAAATCGGCTACCACTGCTCCGCCTATCTCCTGCATCACTGGGATCGCTTTAAGGATTTTCCATGGGGCCTGCTCGCGCATAGCGGACATGTAAAGGGCATCGGCACGGTGGACGCCGACGGAAACGAGCATCCGCGCGCCACCGTCACGCTGGCCACCGGGATTCCCGAGGAAGTGTGCCAGCAGATCAACCTCGGCTATGTTGATCATCGTACGATCAATATCGAGGATTACGCCGATCGCGAGGACGAAGGCGTCTACTTGGAACGCAAAGCCGGCGAGCGTTTATATCACCTGCGCCAACGCCCCGACTGGGCCGGCGGCACGGACGATTGACAGTCGACGGCCCGCTCGGCATCGTGGGCTCATGCCTTCGGTTTCCGCCGATCAAATCGCGTCCTTTCAGGAGGACGGTTACCTCATTCTACGCGGCCTCTTTGATGCCGAGGAAGCGGGCATCCTTCGCGCCGCCGCGCAGGCCGATCAATCCTTTCAGGACCACGCCTACGATCTAGAGGACGGCGAAGGCGGCAAAGCCCAGCTTGTTCTGTGGAATTCCGCCGGCGAAGATCTCTGGGGAGCCATCGCCCGCAGCGAACGCGTCGTTAACGCCATGGAAGGGCTCCTCGGCGATGAGGTCTATCATTACCACAGCAAGATGAGCATCAAGCAGCCGCGCACCGGCGGCGCCTGGAGTTGGCATCAGGACTACGGTTACTGGTACCAAAACGGCTGTCTCTTTCCCGACATGGGCTCGGCCTTCATCGCCGTCGATCCCAACACCCGCGCCAACGGCTGCCTGCAAGTGCTGAAGGGCTCCCACAAGATGGGCCGCATCGAACACGGTCGGTACGGCGACCAAACCGGCGCCGACCCCGAGCGCACCGACAAAGCCACCAAAATCATGGAGCTTGTCTACGTGGAACTCGATCCGGGTGACACACTTTTCTTCCACAGCAATCTCCTCCATCGCTCCGACCAAAACACCTCGTCTGATCCGCGCTGGTCTCTGATCTGTTGCTACAACACCAAGCACAACGATCCCTACAAGGAATCCCACCACCCGCGCTACGCGCCGCTCGAGAAACTGCCCGACTCCGCCATCAAGGATTTGGGCGCCAAACTATTCGAAAGCAAAACCGATTTCTGGGACCCCGCCGCCGACGCCACCACCGGCGCGGGCGAAAAATCCCCCTCATGAATCTAAACATCCACTCTCCCCTCCCAAAACGCAAAGATTGGCGCATCGGCTGCGTCGGTAGCGGATTTATCATGAGCGACTGCCACCTCGTCGCCTATGGCAAGGCAGGCTTCAATCCCACTGCCATCGCCAGCCGCACAGCCGCCAATGCCGCCGCCTGCGCCGAGCGCCACAGCATAGGCACGGTGTACGATTCCATCGACCAATTGCTGGATGACGAATCCATTGAGGTACTCGACCTCGCCGTACCGCCCGACAATCAACTGGAGGTTATCAAGGCCGCTTGCGCGCGCGGTACCGCCAAAGGCATTCTCGCGCAGAAACCGCTGGGATCCAATTACGCCGAGGCCGTCGAGGCTGTCGAAGCCTGCGAAGCCGCCGGCATCGTCTTGGCTGTGAACCAAAACATGCGTTACGACCAATCCGTACGCGCCGCCAAGACGCTGCTCGAAAACGGCACTCTTGGCGACCCCGTTCTCGCCACCCTCGACATGCGCGGCATTCCACACTGGATGCCGTGGCAGGAACGCCAAGGTTGGGTGACCCTACGTATTATGTCCATTCATCACATGGACACGTTCCGCTATTGGTTTGGCGATCCCGAGCGCATCTATTGCTCCACCCGACCCGATCCGCGCACCAACTTTCCGCACACCGACGGCATCGCCAGCTACATACTCGAATATGAAAACGGTCTGCGAGCAATCGCCATTGACGACACTTGGACCGGCCCCGCTCGCGAAGGCGCCCCGGCGGACATCGGCATCGAATGGCGTATCGAGGGCATGAACGGTCTCGCCATCGGCGATATCGGCTGGTGCCAGAATCCCTACACCACGCCCTCAACCATCCGCTACGCCACCAAAGGCGACGCGAATTTCACTTCGCCCACCTGGGAAGAAAGCTGGTTTCCCGACGCCTTCATCGGCACCATGGCCCAGCTATTGATGGCCGTGGAAACCGGCGACAAACCGACCATCGACGGCCGGGACAATTTAAAGACCATGGCCCTAGTGGAAGCAGCGTATTTGAGCGCGAAAGAACATCGGGCCGTTGAACTGATGGAAATCACAGGAGCATAAAATGAAATTAGGCATGATTAACTCCGCCTGGGAACAGCACGGAATCGGGCTGGTGGACGGGCTGCATAAGACTAAGGAACTCGGCTTTGATTGCGTGGATATTTTTCAGGATCCGCTCGATGAAAATGCGGATGACCGCATCACCACCGTCAAGCAGACCTGCGATGAGCTGCAGTTGCCGATCATTAGCGTGGTGGGCGTAAGCGTAGGGTTGGTGGATTTCAATCCATCTGTGCAGCAATTTCACGTTGAACGCTGCAAGCGCTATCTCGATATGGCCGCCACGCTCGGCGCGAAGAATTACCTCCTCGTGATCGGCGAATACATTTGGCAGAAGGAAGTCATCCCGCCCGAGGAACAATGGCGCTTCGCCGTGGAGAATGTGCAGGTGCTGGGTGATTACGCCGCGGAACGCGATCTAGAAATCGTCATCGAACTCGAGCCCTTTCAAATGTCTCTAGTCAACACCATCGCCGAAATGGACCGTTATCTGACCGATGTAGATTGCCCCGCCGTGAAGGCTAATATCGACATCAGCCACATGCTCCTGAGCGACAGCCCGCCTGAAAGCCTTGCCGCCCTCAAGGGCCGCGCTGGGCACGTGCACATTTCCGATTGCGACGGCAAAGTGCACGGTGACCTGCCGCCCGGGCACGGTGTGGTGCCCTTCCAACCTTACCTGCAGGCCATCAAGGACCTCGATTTCGACGGCGCCATCAGCCTTGAGCTGGAGTACGCGCCGGATCCCAGTAAGATCGTTGAGTGGGTATGCGAAGCCTACACCTCCACTGATAAACTCATGACCGAGGTCGGCCTGCGGAACTAATGAACACCGATTGGAAAACCCAATTTCGCGACCTCTTCTACAGGGGCGTCGAACGTTATCAGGAAGGCCGTCGAAGCCCCGAAACCATGTTCGAAGGCGACGAACCCACCTTTCTCGAATCTATTGGCTGCAGCACACAGGAGATGTTTGATTTCTGTGATGACTACATCCGCTGGGGCGATGTCATTTACGAACACGTTGAGGAAGTGCAAGCCGTACGGCTCGATTATTTTGCTAACGACCTAAACAGCCAACCGTCCGCGCGTCGGATGGAGATGGAGGAGTTTCCTGCCAAGACCGACGAGATCGCCGGCATCGTCTGGCTACCGCGCCTGATCGTCAAGGCCCGTGCCAAGCTTGAGGGCGCCCTGCCCGCCGACTTGATGTACGGCTGAGGCGGCGACCGCCAGTTCTTCCGTGAGAAGAACGTCGACCCAGCCGAGCTCCTGCGCGTCACCCTCACCGCCGGCGACGAAGATCAACTCATCGTCGACTACGTGGAAAGCTGCATCAAAGGCTAAATTGATTCGCACACAGAGCCGCGAAGAACCCTTATTCTGTCTGCGCCCCCGCGTCTCCACGTGCGACAATTCCTTCTGCACTCGCAAACGCGAACTCCACCACCACGCGCCCACCGATCAGGTGTTCCTGGATGATCCGTTCCAGCACCTCCGGCGTGCATGAGTGATACCAAGTGCCTTCCGGGTACACCACCGCCACCGGCCCTCGCAGACACACGCGCAGACAGTTCGCCTTGGTGCGAAACACCTGCGGTTCCGAGCCCACTAACTTCAACTCTTTCAACCGGTTCTTCAGGTAATCCCACGCCCCCAACCCCGCCGCTGTGTCGCAGCACTTCGCCTCAGTCTGGTCCGCACATAGGAAAATGTGCCGTTGATATTTTGAAAGGCCGAGTGATTGAACCGCTTGATCGAGATCTGCCATCATTATCCGATGTATTCTTCATCTTGCTGAATTTCGTTCAACACCCAACTCGCCGCAAATAGAATGCTGAGGTTGAGCGGCAACCAGTCCGGTGCAACTAGCACGGGACCAAAAAAGGCAAACAGTAAGGCGGCAAAACTTAGGCCAATGGCAAAAATCAAATCAACATCCCGATAGGATCTCGAGCTCGGCTCGATCGCCACCACAAATTCTGCGCTGGTTGTAGATTCGGCATCCTCCACCGTATCCACAATCCGAGTTGTATCCGTGTCCTGACTCACGTTTTAAACTTGATAGAACCCTTGAATTTCGGTCAAGAACAACTCGTCCACCAATAGCCATGAAAGCCCTCCTCAAGCTCTGCGCGCTCGCTCTTCTATCCCTCAACCTTAACGCCGAAAACTGGCCCATGTGGCGCGGGGCAACGGGCGTGGGCATCACCGCTGAGAAACATCTACCACTCAAGTGGAGTGTCGCGGAGAACATCACATGGAAGATCGAACTCCCCTATCGCGGCAACAGCACGCCGATCGTATGGGGTGAAAAGATTTTCCTCACGCAACCGCTGGAAGAGGAACAAGAGCGCGCCCTCATCTGCCTCGATCGCCTCGACGGCAAAGAGCTTTGGCGACGCACCGTGAAATACGCGGAAACCGAAAACTCCCATCGCACCAACCCTTACTGCAGCGAATCCCCCGCCACCGATGGCGAACGCGTGGTGGCCGTGTACGGTTCCGCCGGAGCCGTGTGTTATGATCTTTCCGGAAAACTTCTATGGCAACGCGATCTGGGCAAGATTCAGTTCACGTGGGGCTCCGCCGCCTCGCCGGTCATTCATGGCAATCTGGTTTACATTTACCGTGGCCCCGATCCCAAGGCCCACCTTATCGCCCTCGACAAGCGCACCGGCAAAACCGTGTGGCAGCTCAACGACCCCGCTATCAGCATAGAGGGGCGCACCGATGGTTTCCGCGGCAACAAAGATTCCAAATGGATCTGTAGCTTCAGCACGCCCATTCTGGTGCCCACCAAAAACGGGCCGGAACTGATCATGAATTACCCCGGCAGCCTCGCCGGCATTGATCCTCGCACCGGCAAACGCCTGTGGCAATGCCGCGGCCTCAACCCGCTTATCTATTCCTCCCCCATCGCGGGGGAAAACGTAGTCGTCGGCATGGGCGGTTACTTCGGCACCTCCGTCGCCGTGACCGCCGGGGGCCGGGGCGATGTGACCCCACAAACCTTATGGCGCACCGAGCGCACGCCTAATCGCCTGGGCAGCGGCGTGATTTATCAGGGCCACATTTATGTACTGAACACCAATGGTATCATGGAATGTCTAAACCTGAAAACCGGTGAAGTGCAGTTTTCCGAACGCGTGCGTGGCCGCGGCCCCAAACAGGAATCCTGGAGCTCCATGATTCTCGCCGGCGACCGCATTTACATCCCGAACCAATCCGGCGAAACCATTGTCCTGCGCGCCAACCCGAAGTTTGAACTGCTCGGCATCAACGCCTTAGACGGCATCCTCACCAACAGCTCCCTCGCCGCCTCCGACGGCCAGCTATTTCTGCGCACCCACCAGCATTTGTGGTGTATCGGCAAGCGCCAGTAGCTACTCCCCAGTGCCCCAAAAAACCCTTCGCGGCTGCCGAACGCCGGGGCGATTGGTCGTGCCAGGTAGAATTGAAATTGGCTGGGCATTCGGCACCAACTGCGTGTGGTGAATGATTTCAGTAAAGTATGAACCCACCACCGGCGCCATTTGCTGGATGGTGAAAGCGTTATTCGCAAAGTTCGTATTCCCGGTGGGCACACCCCAGATACTGACGTTTGGATTGGAAAAATAACCGAGCCGTCGCCCCATTCCATAAGACATCAAAGTGCGCATCGGATAGGTGTTTCCGTTTGTAGTGATACCGAATTTCCAGCCATGTGAACTGGTAAACGCGCCGTGCATAAACCCGCCCACATCGTTGGTCGCATGTGAACACCCTAGATTATGGCCAATCTCATGCACGAACACCGACGTCGGCGCGTAGATC
>Ga0315320_10000199_pt1 | contig 48074 bp, 47 predicted proteins | sample M140m21515metaG_FD_203458 | JGI IMG/M metagenome (GOLD analysis project Ga0315320, IMG submission 203458) | Ammonia-oxidizing marine archaeal communities from Monterey Bay, California, United States - M1 40m 21515 | ecosystem: Environmental > Aquatic > Marine > Coastal | place: USA: California... | reverse complement strand
GCCTTAGCTGATGATCTGGGCTGTTTCCCTTTCGACCAACGAAGCTCATCCCTCGTGGTCTCACTGCCGTGCTCTGGAGTCTCGGCATTCGGAGTTTGACTAGGGTCGGTAAGCTTGTGGGCCCCCTAACCTAATCAGTGCTCTACCTCCGAGACTGAACGCACGACGCTGCACCTAAATGCATTTCGAGGAGAACCAGCTATTGCCAAGTTTGATTAGCCTTTCACCCCTATCCACAGCTCATCCCGGCAGTTTTTAACCTACGTGGGTTCGGTCCTCCACGGAGTCTTACCTCCGCTTCAACCTGGCCATGGATAGATCACTTGGCTTCGGGTCTACAGCATGCGACTCTACGCCCTATTCAGACTCGCTTTCGCTCCGGCTACCCATCACTGGTTAACCTTGCCACACACCGTAACTCGCAGGCTCATTCTTCAAAAGGCACGCCATCGTGGCCACCCGAAGGTGACGACACTTTGACTGTTTGTAAACCAACGGTTTCAGGTACTATTTCACTCCCCTCCCGGGGTACTTTTCACCTTTCCCTCACGGTACTGGTTCACTATCGGTCGCCAAGGAATACTTAGTCTTATGGGGTGGTCCCCACAGATTCACGCCGGCTTTCACGGTTCCGGCGTTACTTGGGATGACACGCAGGTAGTACATACATTTCGGATACGGGGCTGTTACCCACTCTGGCCTGACTTTCCTGATCAGTTCTCCTATGCAGCACTTGTAACCTGTGACAGATCTGAAGCTCTGTCTCGTGGTCCCACGACCCCGCACCAGCAACGCCTTCAGGCTTGACACTGGCACGGTTTAGACTCAACCCATTTCGCTCGCCGCTACTCAGGGTGTCGCGGTTGCTTTCCTTTCCTCGGGGTACTGAGATGTTTCAATTCCCCCGGTTCCCTCCAACCGCCCTATGTGTTCAGGCGGCGGTACACACTCCATAACGAGTGGTGGGTTTCCCCATTCGGATATCTCCGGATCAAAGCCTAGTAGACGGCTCCCCGGAGCTTTTCGCAGTCACTCACGTCCTTCATCGGTTCTTGGCGCCAAGGCATTCACCGTTGGCTCTTATTAGCTTGGAAAAACAAATAATCTATTCATAAACGAGATAACCATCAAAAGACGGTCATCTCGAAGATGCTCGTGCTTGCTCTGCAGTTCTCAAGAAGCCACCAAACACTGGAACCAGCACTCATCAAATGCCATCGGAAAGGATGACGATAAGGCCGACTCAACAATGCGGCGTGAAAGAGTAAAACTCCCTCAAAACAGAAGAGAAGACAATGTGCACCTGACTCCGCTACATCAAGAGGGACCGAATCCCTGCAATCAATGTGCGCTATTCAGACAAACATACCAGTGCACCAACAGGTGTGTCATGCAACCGCAGAGAACAAATGTCTCTGATCGGCTGATGAAGCACTCCTTAGAAAGGAGGTGATCCAGCCGCACCTTCCGGTACGGCTACCTTGTTACGACTTCACCCCAATCACCGACCCCACCTTCGACGGCTCCCTCCCAAAAGGGTTGGGCCACCGGCTTCGGGTGTTGCCGACTTTCGTGGTGTGACGGGCGGTGTGTACAAGGCCCGGGAACGTATTCACCCTGGCGTGCTGATCCAGGATTACTAGCAACTCCGGCTTCATGGAGTCGAGTTGCAGACTCCAATCCGAACTGAGACCGGCTTTGTGGGATTCGCTTACCCTCGCGGGTTCGCAGCCCTCTGTACCGGCCATTGTAGCGTGTTTGCAGCCCTGGGCATAAGGGGCATGATGACTTGACGTCATCCCCACCTTCCTCCGAGTTGACCCCGGCAGTCTCCTACGAGTCCCCAACATTACTTGCTGGCAACATAGGATAAGGGTTGCGCTCGTTGCGGGACTTAACCCAACATCTCACGACACGAGCTGACGACAGCCATGCACCACCTGTGTAAGGCCCCGAAGGACACCCTATCTCTAGAGCTTTTCCCTACATGTCAAACCCAGGTAAGGTTCTTCGCGTTGCATCGAATTAAGCAACACGCTCCGCTGCTTGTGCGGGCCCCCGTCAATTCCTTTGAGTTTTAGTCTTGCGACCGTACTCCCCAGGCGGGGCACTTAATGCGTTAGCGACGGCGCGGATCTCGTTGGTTGAGACCCACACCTAGTGCCCAACGTTTACGGCATGGACTACCAGGGTATCTAATCCTGTTTGCTACCCATGCTTTCGCTCCTCAGCGTCAGTTACGGCCCAGAGCGGCGCCTTCGCCGCTGGTGTTCCTCCTGATATCTGCGCATTTCACCGCTACACCAGGAATTCCCCGCTCCCCTACCGTACTCTAGTCATAGCAGTATCGAGTGGCCTCTCTGGGTTGAGCCCAGAGTTTTCACACCCGACTTACCAAACCGCCTACGAGCTCTTTACGCCCAATAAATCCGGATAACGCTTGGTGCCTACGTGTCACCGCGGCTGCTGGCACGTAGTTGGCCGCACCTTCTTCTGGAGGTACCGTCATTTTCTTCCCTCCTGAAAGCGGTTTACAACCCTAGGGCCTTCTTCCCGCACGCGGCATCGCTGCATCAGGCTTTCGCCCATTGTGCAAGATTCCCCACTGCTGCCTCCCGTAGGAGTCTGGACCGTGTCTCAGTTCCAGTGTGGCTGATCATCCTCTCAGACCAGCTACCCGTCGATGCCTTGGTGAGCCGTTACCTCTCCAACAAGCTGATAGGCCGCGAGATCCTCCCAAACCGATAAATCTTTCTTCAAACGACCATGCGGCCAAATGAAGGCATCCGGTATTAGCAGTCGTTTCCAACTGTTATTCCAGAGTCCGGGGCAGATTTCTCACGTGTTACGCACCCGTTCGCCACTAGGTCTTCCGGAGCAAGCTCCATGGACCTCGTTCGACTTGCATGTGTTAAGCGTGCCGCCAGCGTTCATCCTGAGCCAGGATCAAACTCTCCAACAAAAAAGTGTCCAGTCCAAACTCACACCGAAGTGCCTATCTGAACCAGAACGATTGCCAGAAAAGCGCAACAAATTCGTTATTCGATAATTACTTACCGTCAAAACGAGCCGGGAAAGGCTCTCGAAAACGCTGCATCCTTGCTGTAAAGCCTGCCGCAACAACATCATCGCAAAAGCGACAAAATCATCAAAACAGGCCAATATCCGTGTTTGGTGTCGCCAGGGACGGCGACACCGAAATTGACTGGGCAGACCTTCAGCCACCAAAGGTGACGTCAGAACTGCCCGCACTGGCATTCTGTCTTCTCTTCTGTTTTCAAGGAGCCGTAGCTCGGCACACACTCTGACCAGGGTAAATACCTAACCAAAACGTTGGTGCCACGCTCTTCCAGACGCAAGCGCCTCCGTGGAGCGAAGAGCAACACTACGGCCATTGTGAGTTTCGCGCAACCTTCCGCAAAGATTTATGGCGCCTGGTGTCTCATCTAAAGTTTCGTTCACTCCGCCCACCCACGGTTGGTGTCTTCTGAAGGCGATGAACCTGCCGACTAAAGGATTCCTCGCGTGGTTCAATCGCACCGACGGCGGCGCCGGTCCAGCAAAAAATCTGATGAACCAGCAAGGTCCCTCTTCTCTTGCAACGGCGGCATCGCACGCAGAATCCGACACCGCCAAGCAGACACCTCACGCTCGTTCATCCTGAGCGGCATTCCCAAGTTCCCCGGGTTGCCGAGGAAACATCTTGTGTCTCCACGGTCATGCAAGCGCCACTTGCGAGCCAGCTGGGCTCAGTTCCCCACGTTCGCTGACAGCCATTCGGAACTTAACCTTAAGATTCTGCAACCAATTTAAATGGCGAAGGCGCACGCCAGCGGAAATGCATCGCTGCAACTCTGAATAAGAAGACGGTGATTGCTACCCCGGTCGCAACGCCACCGCTGTAAAAATCATTGCGCAACGACACGACCACCGCCGTCGCACCAAGTGCTGCAGGGATCGCGTAGAGCGTGCTGTCGCGGTGGAAAATACTTGGGTGTTCGTTCGCCAAAACGTCGCGGATGATGCCGCCGCCGGCCGCTGAGATCACGCCGATCAGCACCGCACCGACGGCGCTTGTTCCAAACGAAAACGCCTTTACGGCACCCGTCACACAAAACAAGCCCAGTCCTGCCGCATCGAAAATCAGCACTGCGCGGTTGACGCGCTGATTGATCAGCCAGTGACCGACGAAAACCAGCGTCGCGGCGCTGAGTGGGACGACCAGATACAGCACGTCGCTGAACGCCGTCGGCGGCGTCGCCCCAAGGAGCAGGTCGCGCAAAACACCGCCTCCCAACGCCGTCACGAGCGCTAACGAAATCACGCCCACCAACTCGAAACCCTTACGCACTGCGAGTAAGCCACCCGAGATGGCAAACGTGAAAACCCCAACTAAATCCAATGTACGTTCGAGAGTGGGCTCGAGTCCACTGAACGTGGCCACCTGCGCCGTCAGGTTCATGCCGGCGGTGCTTTCGGCGGATCCGTGGCAAGGTCTTCGACAACTTCCACATGAGGGAGCGCCGTGAGGATCTCCGGAGCTGCAACCACCTTGCAGCTCCGACTCCCGCCGCCAAGCACGATGCGTTCGCAATCCATCACTCGACGATCGACCCACAACGGCATGTGCTTACTCAATCCGATCGGCGTGACGCCACCGATCTTCATACCGGTGAGTTCTCCGGTGACGTCCGGCCCTGCGAAGGAGCACTTCTTCACGCCAAGCTTCCTGCGTACTACCTTGTTGACATCCAGCCGGGTGCTCGCCAATACGACACAGGCAACGTAGACCGGCGGGTCGCTTTTACCTATCACGATCAGGGTGTTGGCTGATTGATCAAGCGTGTAGCCATAGGCCTCGACAAACTCTGCAGTGTCGGCGAGCCCAGGATCACAGTCGATGACCTCGATATTGAGCGAAGAATTATTCGAACCAAGCTCGGCGACGATACGTCGAACATCGACTTCAGTTGCATCCATAGCCGCATCGTAGGAGCCGGCGGCGCCATCTATGGTCGCGGGCAACTGCTCGGTAGCGTGACGCAATGACGTCGATCCGCACCGCGCAGGCCGAGCTCACACGAACAGCGTTTCGCACGCTCAATTCAGTCGTGAAGCCCGCCGTGATCGCTGGTGCTGGCAACCCATTTCCCGTGGGCGGTGGTGCCATCGTGCTCGAGGTAACAGGGCGGGTGTCGCGCAAGCCACGACACGTGCCGCTTTTGGCCACCCGGCTCGGCAACAAGATGATGGTCAGCACGGTTCGCAGCAACTCACAGTGGCTACGCAACATCGAAGTTGATCCGAACGTCGTTGTTCACCTCTGCGGCAGACGCCGGGCCGCCACCGCCGAAGTCAGGCGCGGAACTCTCAACGTTGTGACCATAAGTCTCAGCTAACGCTTCGTTCCCTGCGAGCACTACAACCGCTGCCTGCTCAGCCACAGGTCCGAACCGCTTCAGACCCATGCCCTCGGTTCCAGAACACGCATTACGCCTGGCGACCAAAGCTCAACGTTGAGCGCTCCAAACCTCGGTACATCGATTGCCATATGTCTCGGCTCAGGTTGTCGATGCGTCGACGGGCAAACAGTCGTTGGCACAACCGGTTGCCGAGTTGGCGAAACCGGGGGCTGCCGAGCGATGAAGTACTGCGCCGGTCGGCGTAAAGCGTAGGAGCGCTTTGCCCTCCGGGATCGTGTCAATTCCCACCGGCGCGACACCGTCGTGCACCGAAGCGGTGCCATCCACAATCAGGCTGTATCCGTCATGGTTGAGCGGCGGATAACACAGCGTGACGACAGACCCGGCTGTTGCATTGCGAGCTGTACCAGCACTCACCGACATGAGCAACGCAGATGCTTCTCCGTCGTGGTGCCATGACGTCGAAAGGCTCACCAGGTGCGGAGTGGCCTCGGGGCGCACCGTAAGCAAGTAGGCCCACGTGTACTCCCCTGTCTTGACCTGCAATTCAGCCAATTCAACGGGAATGCTCATCTGTAAAGACTAGATGTCAAAGCCAGCTTCGTGCCTACACCGTGTGGGCCACTTGCAAAAGAGCGGTCAGAGTGAACCTGCGCAAACAGCGCTGCGTTTGTGGAATGAAGTAACCGATTTAATTCAGCGCACGGATGATGAGCGTTAAGGCCGCCGATGGCCAGTGACGTGCCTCGCTAATTTTTGTCACGCAGCGGCTGATCAAACGCGTTGCCTCGGTTGGGTGCAGGCAGCTGCACACGCAAACCGATGAACCACAATGCACCCTCGACCACAGAGACAGATGCAGACGCGACCATCGCGTACGCCGCGAGCGTTAGCAGCACGTTCGAAAAAAGTTCGCGTAGCAAGTTTTACAGCGCTTCGCACCAATCGATCGCAACATAGTCGCAGCTTGAAACCGGCAAGTTCGTTGCTCGGGCAACCCACGTGAACGCCGGAATCGACAAGCTGTCGACCACACCCGGGATTAGACCCAGTTCGCCTCGACCCAGGCACGAACCGGCGGAGCGAGTTGGTGGAGATGGTCCGCTGGCGACTCCCGGATCTGTGTTGCGCTGATCGGAACCGTGACACGGTCAGCATCCACGACGATGGACTGAGCGTCGAACCGACGAGCAATCTCATTGACGTACCCATCTGAAGAAAAAACAACATCGGGCCCAGCCGCCAGTGGCCATTCCGAGCGGAACAGGGTCATCCATTGCGCCCAAAGTTCCTCATCGTCCCAGTCATTCCAAAGCTGATGACGGACTTGACGCACAAGCACCTCAGGATGCAAATCCGCAAGCCAGCCGGCACGAAGGTCACCCGGGGCAGTATCTGCCGACGTCGAGCTGTTAACAAACACCACTAGCTGCGCGCAACGTTGTGCTGCCCACTCGATCATGAACGAGTGGCCGAGGTGAGGAGGATCAAACCTGCCAACGATCAGGCCTGTGGACCAACCCCCCGCTTTCGAGGTCGACGCTGCTTCCAGATGACTCATTGCCCACTCCTCATTCAACTCACCTGATGAGCAGTTAGGTCGGCGCGACCAGCGACGACTCAGCCCTTAACTCAGAATTCACTCTGCCAACGATCACTTCTCTCGCCCGACAACGCCAAGATGCGATGAACATTACGACAAGATTAACGGCGATCTGATGGGGGTCTTCGGAGAAAACAACGCCGATGTGCAGTATTCGTTCGGCAGGGCTAGCAAACTGTCGCCCATGAATACTCCCCTACCCTCTTCTGCTCCTACCGGCGTGGACTCCCCTACCGCTGCATCCGGCACCGTAGACGCCAGTAAAATCTACGGAATTGGCGATGCCCAAGTGAAGGCTCTCGACAACGTGACCGTGTCGTTCCAGGCGGGTCAATTCACCGCAATCATGGGGCCTTCTGGATCAGGCAAGTCGACCCTGCTCCACTGCCTCGCAGGTCTCGACACACTGACAACCGGTGCCACTTTCATTGGCAGCACCTATCTTGCGTCTCTCAGTGACAAGGAACTCACCGAACTTCGCCGCACCGACGTCGGATTCATTTTTCAGGCATTCAATCTCATTCCGACGCTCACAGCGGAGGAGAACATCAAGCTCCCAATGATGCTCGGTGGCGAGACGGGAGATGCGGCTTGGATCGATCAGGTCGTATCAGCAGTGAAGCTTGATGGCCGACTCAAGCACCGCCCCAGCGAGCTGTCCGGCGGCCAGCAGCAGCGCGTCGCAGTCGCTCGAGCTCTTGCCTCGCGCCCCAAGATCATTTTTGCAGACGAACCGACCGGCAACCTTGACTCCGAGACGGGCGCAGAGATTCTTAATTTCATGCGCCGCGCAGTACGGGAGTTTGGCCAGACCATCGTCATGGTCACTCATGACCCTGGCGCTGCGTCCTACGCCGACCGGGTGGTATTCGTCGGTGACGGCAAGATCGTCGGCGACCTCGCAGACCCAACTGTGGATCAGGTCATCGATCACATGAAGCAAGCAGACAGCTGACATGAGCTTTCGATCCACAGCGCTGCTTGCACGCAAGAGCATCAGAGCTCGAATCGGCCGCACCGTGGCTATCGCCTTTACTGTCACTGCGGGCGTGTCATTCGTCGTTGGCTCATTCGTGCTTGCCGACAGCATGCGGGCTACGTTCAGCGGACTTTTCAATGAGCTCGTCAGCGATGTTGACCTTGAGGTGCGCAGCGCCGAAGCATTCGCAGGGAACAGTGAACGCGACCCAATCGACGCGTCGATCGCCGAGCAGCTTTCCGAAATTGAGGGCGTTGACATCGTCGAGCCCTCGTTGATTAGATTTGCCCAGATTCTCGACGAGGACGGCGAGCTCGTTGCGACAACCGGAGGTCCCGCACTCGGGTACTCCTACATTGGCGATGCTGGTCTTCAGGGAATCACGATCAAGGACGGGCGAGCCCCGATAGGCGGAGAAGAACTTGTCGTCGACAAGGCAACTGCGGATCGCGTCGGCTACGAAGTCGGCGACATTGTCTCCTACTTGACCGACGCCGGCACCCACGAGGGCGAGCTGGTCGGGACCATCGGTGCGGTTGACTCCGACGGCTTTCTCGGTGCCTCCGTTGTGGCACTTGACATCCCGACCGCAATCGAGAAGTTCGGTTCAGACGGCAAGGTCGACGCTATCGACATTGGGCTGACCGACGGCGCTGACGCCACCGCTGTCCAGGCAGCGATCGAAGACATTCTTCCTGCGCGAATCGAAGTAATCACCGGCGAACAACTCGCCGACGAGAGTCAAAGCGATGTCGATGGCTTCATCAGCGTGTTCGGTACTGGACTGCTGATCTTCGCCTTCATCACCGCCTTTATCAGTGCCTTCATTATCAACAATATCTTCCAGATCACCATTGGTCAGCGCCTCCGCGAGCTCGCATTGTTGCGCGCTGTCGGCGCTTCGGGCAAGCAAGTACGCCGAATGATTGTCTCCGAGGCCTTCGTCCTCGGTCTCGTGGCGACCGTGCTTGGAGTTTTCGGCGGTATTGGTGTGTCGCGGCTTATCCTCTTCCTGTTCAACCAGGCGGGCGCCGGCTTCCCAGATACCGAGACGATCCTCAAACTGCGCACATTCATCGCTGCCGCAGTGGTGGGCCTCGGCGTCACACTGCTCTCGGTCTTCGTCCCGGCCCGCCGGGCGTCCACAATTCCACCGGTAGCAGCGATGCGTCCAGAACTCGGGTTCGAAGCGCTCAAAAAGAAGCAACTAATCATCGGTGCCATCGTTGCGGCCGTCGGAGTCGTGATGCTCATTATTGGACTCTTCGTTCAGCCAGGCCCAGCTCTGTCGTGGGCAGCGCTTGCAGGTGCCGGCGCGCTAGCTCTCTTCCTCGGTGTTGCCAGCGTGTCGTCGACCATTGCTGCTCCGGTGACGAGAGCGATTGGCTGGCCAATCGCCAAGCTATTTAAAGTGCCCGGCGTACTTGCTCGCGACAACGTCGCTCGTGCACCGCGTCGCACATCTTCGAGCGCCTCGGCATTAATGATCGGGGTCGCGCTAGTCAGCGCTGCAGCGGTGTTTGCCTCGTCGCTGCGGGCGACGTTCACTGACATCCTCGACAATGCCATCACCGCTGACTACATAGTCACTGATCCAAACTTTTTTGGTCTTTCTCCGTCGGTTGCCGAGAGCCTCGCAGCACTCCCTGAGCTCGAAGCGGTCACTCCGGTGCGCGGTATCGGGGCTCAAGTCAACGGAGACACTAAAGGCTTCGGGGCCATCGACCCCAAAGCCTTCGAAGTACTGGTCAACCCCGATCTACAGGCCGGCAAAATCGCCGGACTCAGACCGAACGAGGTTCTCATCCACACCGACCCAGCGGGTGACCTCAACAAGGGAGTCGGTGACTCCATCGAGGTGCTCTGGCAGAACGGCATCGAAGGAACCCTCACCGTTGCGGGAGTCTACGGCGACGCCACATTCGGCAACTGGCTGATCAGCCTCGACACACTCGAGTTGGTCAGCGATGCGCCGGCACGCGACTTCTTCATTATCGGCAAGCTCGCTGACGGCGTTTCGGCTGAAGCAGGCGATCTTGCAGTCGCCGCCGCCACCGCCGACTTCCCGCAGGCCGACGTGCAGACCAACGCCGAGTTCCGCAAGAGCCAAGAAGACCAAATCAATCAGCTCTTGCTCACGATCACGATCTTGCTGATGCTGTCGATTGTGATTGCCATCCTCGGTATTGCAATCACGCTGGCGTTGGGCGTCTTCGAGAGAACACGGGAGATTGGACTGCTCCGGGCTGTCGGTATGAACCGCCGCCAACTCCGTCGATCAGTGCGCTGGGAGGCAGTCATAGTGTCGACATTCGGCGCTCTCGTCGGGATCGTTCTCGGCACGTTCCTCGGTATTATTGCCTCGTTGGCAGTACCTGACGACATTGTTAGCAAGTTGGCATTCAGCCCGATGATCATCATCGTTGTGCTGGTGTTCGCAGTCCTTGCTGGGCTCGTTGCCGCTCTGTACCCGTCGTTCAAAGCAAGCAACATGGACGTTCTGAAAGCAATCGCCACGGACTGACCCGAGCGTGAGCATCGTCTACCCTGCATGACGATCGCAGTTGCGGCACAATTGCTCCTATGGCTCTCGACATAGATCATCTCGACGATTCGGTCATCGCCTTCCTTCGGGAGCGACATCTCGCTACGTTGACAACTCTGCGAACCGATGGATCACCACATGTGGTCGCCGTGGGATTCAGCTATGACGTGGTGGCCAAGGTCGCCCGGGTCATCACATGGGGCGCGTCCCAGAAATCACTAAATGCAAAGCGGATGCAAGTGGCTGGCCAGCGTGGCGCAGTGTGCCAGGTCGACGGCGGTCGGTGGCTTAGCCTCGAAGGCCCAGTACGACTCGTTAGTGACCCGACAGGCGTCCAACTCGGCATCGACGGGTACGCAGCCAGGTATCAGCAACCCAAGGACCGTGACGACCGCACCGTCGTCGAAATTGATGTCGACCGGATCCTTGGCCGCGGCTGACCCTGATCTACTACTTCGGGTGAAGAGTCAACTGACGTTGCGATTCCATGGCAGGCCGGCGAGATACGCCTGCGCCGCTGGATGCGGGTCTATTGGCATATTCTCGGTCTGCATTTCCTGATGCGGATCATGGTGCTGTTGACAGCCGCGGCACCAATAGAGCATCCGGCCGTGCTGACCAAACGGCCGACAATCGATCGTTTCACCACACCGCTGGCAACGCTGTCCATTACGCCCGTACACCGCGAGTCCGCCTTTTCCGGCAACGCTGGCTGCGCATTCGGCGCGCTGCATGTTCGCGCGGAGCATCGTAGTAGCAGCGTTAATGAGGCGAATGGCATCGCGCTCCGTGAGGGAGTCAATTCGAGCGAATGGGCTTAACTCGGTCGCCCAGAGCACTTCAGATCGGTACAGATTGCCAAGACCGCGGACGACCCTCTGGTCGAGCAAGACTTCGCCGAGCTGATCAGCTCCGACCTTGTGCGAAAGCAGGAGGTTCACGGCCACGCTTGGATCGGTGTTGGATTCACACAAGTCGGGTCCGAGCCGGCCCATGCCGGGATGGCGACGCTTATCGGGAATGCGATACGTCTCTGTGACTGCTGCGTTGAAGCACACCGCTACCCAATCGGCCACTTCGATCGCCACGCGCATCTGTTGATACGGCTTGCGCCAGGGCTCGGCTTGGCGGTAGACGTGCCATGAACCATTCAGTCTGAGGTTGGTGTGCAGAACCATGTTGTCATCCCACACGATCTCAATGTGCTTGCCGTGGTTCTCGACTCGCTCCACGACACGGCCAGCGCGCGGTGCCGGGCCAACGAGGCAGGGGGCATCGAATCGCGCCATGGGCTTTCCAGCTAGCGCCGTACGCAGCGCACTGGTAGCTCGGTGGACTCCATCTCCATCTGGCATAACTAGCTCCAGATTACGTCAGTGTGACTTGCGCGTCACTTGATTCGTGCCGAAACTGCGGAAATCACCTGAATCGTCTTCATGGAAGTTTGCCGGTGTGCGCGAGTGCAAGCCGAATGAGACGATCGTGGCCACTCATCATCTCAAGGACAACGTCATTGCTGACCGCCTCTTCAGGAGTGAACCACCGCAGGTCAAGCGCCTCCTGGGTAGGTTCGCATTCACCTTCAACCGGCACAACGTAAGCGAGACTGACCGCATGATGCCGCGGATCGTGGAACCCTGACTTCGACGGGTCAGGAAAATATTCTGCGACTGTGAAAGGCGTGGGATTTGCTGGCACACGCGGAAATGCCATTGGGCCGAGATCTTTCTCACAGTGCCGCATGAGTGCCTCACGGACGCGTTCGCCGTATAAGACGCGGCCAGTGACGACCATCCGACTAATTGACCCGTTGGCGTTCTGACGCAAAAGCATGCCGACTTCTTCGACATTTCCATGACCGTCGACGCGTACTGGAACAGCATCGACGTACACAATCGGCATTCGCCCGCGAACGAGTTCAAGTTCGTCGTCGGTCAACCATTTGTCATCGGTCCAAGTTTCGAGCTCACTCACGCCCATGATGATCCCACGCCGTGTGCATGCGACGGAGGACCATCGCCCCAATACCAGTAACCGTCGCTGCCAGATGGTTCGGGTGACGAACGATCCCGACCTCTAAGTCAGTTAAGTGAGACCGCACACCAAATAATCCGTCGCTACCCCCACAACGCAGGCGTGCCAGGATTGACCGATGGAAGCCGACCGAGACCGTTGGGATGAACGTTGGCGTGCGGCAAGCGCCGAACCCAACCGGGCAGTGCCCACCGCACCTGACATCGTCGATGCACATCCTGAGCTCATTGAGCAGCTACCGACTACGGGTGCAGCGCTCGACCTTGCGTGCGGCATCGGGGCGCAGTCGCTGTGGATGGCCAAACGGGGTCTCACCGTTAGATCCCTTGATATTTCGCCAGTCGCAGTAAATCTCACAGCTCGGTCTGCTGCTCAACACGGACTCGCCGTCAACGCTGCAGTGTGGGACACCGACGAGGGACTTCCCAACGATCTGCGTGACCTTGCGATGATCTTGTGCCAGAGGTACCGAGCGAGCGACCTATACCTCGACTTTTTGCAACGACTCCAGCCTGGCGGCGTATTGATTCTCACCGTGCTCTCCGCCGTCGGGAACAACGGAGTAGCTGGACCGTTCCACGCTCGTCCCGGCGAGTTAGGCGACACGTATCGATCCGCCGCTGCGGCAGGAATGATCGACGTGCTCGTCGACGAAGAGCGCAACGGGCAGGCGACAATCGTCGTGCGTTACATCCAGAGCTAAACGCAACGTCACCACAGCGATGATCCGGCAGGGTTGCCGAGAACCCCACCACGCAGCGGATCAGTACCGACGACCCCACCGAGATCTCATCGAGGAGATTTACAAACACTCTTAGGAACCGCTCAGAGTTTTCGATATGTCAAAGGTGCTGAATGCCCTCCGTTATTTCGGGCCAGCTCCCCTCGATAAAGACGTGCTCCGAGAGACCGGGATCAGCCGTCTGCAACGCACGTCATGACCGAGGATCGAATCACCGCTGGGCCAAAAATCTTTCATCAACATCAGCATCACGGGACCCATTCAAAGCAACCCTGGCTTTTCGATCCAAACATCTCCTGACGCGGTCGTGACCTATCCGCAGAGTCGAAATGACGACGATGGTTTTTTGTTAACTTTATTTCTGGACATCGGGCATGGGCCCGTCAAACATTCTGTCCGACAACGAAACAATGGGGGTCGGCAATGGCGCTGGCAGCACGTTTGGACAACCTCGGCACGGAGACGGCGTTTGCCGTTTCCCAGGCGGCAGCGGAATGGGGGGCGCAGGGCAACCGGATCTATCCGTTCCATCTCGGCGATATCAATTTGCCGACTCCGGCAAACATCGTCGAGGCGATGAACGCCGCGATTCGCAGTGGCAAAACGGGGTACTGCCCAGCTGCCGGCATTGCTCCGCTCCGCGAAGCGTTGGCGGCGAATATCGGCGCCGATCGAGCGATGGACCTCACGGCAGCGAACATTGTTGTCCAACCAGGCGGCAAGCCAGTAATCACCAAGTTCATCCAGACACTGATGAACCCTGGCGATGGCGTCTTGTACCCCAACCCGGGCTACCCGATCTACGAGAGCCAGGTCGAGTACTTCGGCGGGCGTCCGCTCCCGTACGGCTATCACGAGACCGGAACAGGGTTTGGGATCGACCTCGATCAACTACGTGCGCTGGCAGCGTCAGGGGCCACGGCCATCATCTACAACAACTTGCAGAACCCGCTGGGTTGCGAGAGTTCACAAACCGAAATGCAAGCGATCGCCGACATCGCTATTGAGCACGACCTCTGGGTTCTGTCCGATGAGGCGTACTTCGAGATGCGCTACTCGGGCACGTCAACGTCGATCGCTTCGTTGCCCGGTATGGCCGACCGAACGGTCATTCTGTACACATTCTCAAAGAAGTTCGCGATGACCGGATGGCGGCTCGGCTGTGCCGTTGCACCAATTCCTGTGGCAGAGATGATCGCCAAGTTAAATACCAACGACGAGAGCTGCACCACCCACTTCGTCCAGGCAGCCGGAGTTGAAGCCATCGCTCATCCAGATGGGGCTGCGCCAATGCTTGCCGAACTTCAACGCCGCCGGGATGCCGCTATTGGAGGGCTCGCTGCAATTGACGGCATCACGTGCGCAACGCCCGATGCGACCTTCTATCTTTTTCCCAATGTCACTGCCGTGATGTCTCGAATGGGATTCGCTGAAGTGGGCGACTTTGCCACAGCCGCTTTGCAGAACACCGGGGTGTCTTTTTGTACTCGTCAGCACTTTGGCCGCCCGCAAGCCGACGAAGTTGAGCAGTACATTCGATTGGCCTACTCCGGAATCTCGGTCGACGACATCACTGAGGGCCTCGACAGACTCGCCGCTTGGACTGCCACCGGAGGCGCAACATGAACGGTCGCGACATCCCAAACGCCCCGCAGCAAAAAATCACCGTCACTGGACGCATTCCCGATGCTGGCCTTGACCTCCTGCGGTCGATTGATGGCTCCGAGGTCTGGGCGTGGATGGATGACACCGTGATCCCCACCCGGGTACGCAACGAGCAACTCGCCGATGCAGACGCTGCTGTCACTCTCCTCACCGATCGGGTTGACGATGATTTCCTGGCCGCTGCACCGAAGCTGCAAATCGTGGCGAACGTCGCAGTTGGCTACAACAACATCGATGTCGCCGCGTGCGCCAGGCGCGGTGTCATCGTCACCAACACGCCAGGCGTATTGATCGACGCCACCGCCGATCTCGCAATGGGGCTCGTTCTCATGTCGACACGGCGACTCGGTGAAGGAGAACGGCTTATCAGATCCGGCACAGCTTGGCAGTGGAGCATGTTCATGATGCTCGGCACAGGGCTCCAGGGTCGAACACTTGGGATCGTCGGCATGGGCGGTATCGGAAAAGCCCTCGCCACACGGGCGAAGGCGTTTGGAATGCGCATCGTGTACCACAACCGTCGAAACGTCGACATTGCGGTAGAGAAGCGTCTCGACGCACAGCGAGTCGACTTCGACGAACTGCTTGCAACCAGCGACATCGTGTCTCTCAACTGCCCCTACAGCGAGGCCACCCACCATCTAGTCAATGCAGCCGCACTCGCAGCGATGAAACCCACGGCCTTTCTGGTCAACACGGCACGTGGACCAATCGTCGACGAGACAGCACTGGTCGAAGCACTCGCTAACAGCGCGATCGCCGGAGCCGCTCTCGACGTTTTCGAAAACGAGCCGACCGTGCATCCGGGGCTGCTCGGTCTTGACAACGTCGTGCTGGTTCCGCACTTGGGGTCAGCAACGGTCGAAACACGTACCGCAATGGCGACAACCGCAGCTTCCAACGTGGTTGAGATCCTTGCGGGACGGACGCCACTCAACTCGGTGTCAGGCTAAGCCATCCCACCATCGCGTACGTTGGCGCTCAGCCGACAGGCGCATGACGGTGCAACCGCCCGCGTCGTTGGCATGATTGGGACGTGAGTTTGAACGGGCCGGCGGCCGCACGCCTTTACGACGAGCATGTCGATGCGATCTACGCGTATGCGGCACGGCGTGTCGGCCCGCAAGCTGGCGTCGAGGTCGTCGAGAACGTCTTCGAGCATGCATTACGCCAACACGCCCAACGACCCGCTCACACGGGCACGGATCTGGGCTGGCTCCTTGCAATGGCGACCGCATTTCTTCGTCGTCACAGCGACACCGAATGCGAACTTCTCCGTAACTGGCAACCGCCAACACGATCCACCTCACGGGCGATCCCCCGGGTCACCGATCCCCTGCTGGCCCAAACGAACGACGACCACAGCACCGCAACTACGGCCCATGTGATGGCTGCGGTCGCCGAACTCGAACCCCTGGAACGCGACTTACTTTTCCTTATCGCTTGGGAGGGCTGCTCCTCGTCGCTCGCCGCGATCGCAACCGGTGTTCCGCAAAGCGAAGTCCGACCTCGCTTGAACACTATTCGCAAGGAGATCCGCCGTCGCATGTCGGCTAGGAGCAGCCAGAATCCCGACCCCTTCCGCGATGTGGTTACCGAGGCTGGGGCGCCGACAGATGAGGCAACCTCGTGAACCCCGTGCAAATCGTCGAGGCTGCTCGTCCCGAGGTCGGAACGATGCCGCCCATCGACCGGCGACACCTCCGTGAGAGGATCTTCGATGCGGCGATACGGGAGCAGTCGAAAATATCGCCGGTTGACCTGGCCAGCCCTAAGACCAGAGCTTCGAATGCAGCACGGCTGGCAGCATTGACGTTGCTGGGTGTTGCAGCAGTAAGCGGGCTTGCCTACTCCGCATCGCGCGAGACACCGGGTTCCCGTGCAACGGCGAAACCAGCGACAAGCGTCGCACCGTCACCGACGCTTGAGCTGACGGTTAACACCCTCGCCCAGGCGCCACTCCCTACTACCGCCACCACGACGACCGTGCCACCAATTCCCGGGTCCGTCGACGCACCTTTGCTCCTTCCACCCGAACGGAATCGCCTCGATGAGTTGACAGTCGTTCGAGCTCGACTCGGCAGCTCAGCGCTTCTACTCCGCGCTCCAGATCTGAGCACAATCTCACTCGTCGAAGTTGACGGCCTCGCTCCGGCCGAGCAACCCGGGCCAGACCCCAGTGCGTCGAGCACCACGACGACCGTCCCGCCCCGACAATACGCAGCAGTGTCGGTGGTCCCCCCAGGCGAAGACGCCCCCGGCCAGTACAACGTCGAAGTCGAATGCGGCTCCGTCAAGGTGCTCGATACCTCGGGCCGCCCACCTTTCCGCCCAGAGGTCGAGGCGCTGTTCAACTCGATACGGATCACCAATGGCTTAGTCAACATCGCCCTACCAGATGGCTGGGCAGCTATTAGTGGCGGACGCAGCGTCGACGAGTTCGTCTTCGGGCTCCCCGTCGAAATCGACAACCAACAGGTCACCATCATGGTCGCTCAGTACCCGAATGGGAGCCTCGCCGTTGCGGGCAATGATCAACGGCAATACGAGCCCACCACGTTTAACGGACAACTAGCGTGGATAAGTCGCGATCCAGAGGATCCCGCTGCCTTCACGCTCCTCACAACAGTCGGCACGACTGCGATTCGGGTGAGCACCCGCGACATCTCCCTCGCCGAAACCGAAAAAGTGCTCAACGGTCTGACGCCTGGGGACGTCAATGAGTGGACCAATCGGTTCGGAGCAATCCCCGTCACTCCCGACCCTGACATCCGGAGCTGTGCCGATCAGCCTGAGTTCAACATCATTTGACGACGACCTACCGGTGTAGCTTCTGCATGTATTGATCGTGCGCCCTCGCCGCTGCGTGCCTGAACCAATGGACGGTCAAGCATCAACGAGGCGGTAATCTGTGATCTGAGTGTCGTCGGCACCTAGGTCGAGGTAGTTGTCGTCCGTGCGAGCCTGCATGTACGAGCGCCAGGTGAAGGGTCGATAGCGCGGCGTCGGCGCCAGCGCAGCAATCGGTTGGATCAGGGCATCGGGCTGCGGGTTGAGGAAATACGGAATACTCAAACGATCCGTCGCGGTCATCGAAACCACGCGGTGAACTGCAGCGCGATACCGATCGTTGCTCCAGACCTGCATGGCATCAGCGAGGTTGACTACGATCGTGTCGGGCAGCGGCGCGATATCGACCCATGTGCCGTCCGCCGCTTGGGCCTGCAGCCCGCCAGTCCCGTCTTGCAGGAGCAGCGTGAGTACACCAGGGTCGGTGTGATAGCCGAGAGCTGTTTCGCCTAGTTCGCGAAGCCCGTCACGCTCATCGACAGGAACCGGATCTCCCACCGGATAATGGTTCAACCGCACAGAGCTATTGGTTCGATCACCGCGAAACTCGGCGACGTCATCGGCACCAAGACCGAGTGCTGCGTGCACGAGCGCCGTGGTCCGCTCGGCAAGTTTGCTGAATGCATCAAAGAACTCGGCCATCCCGCGTTGAAATCCGACTGTCGCGCCGACTTCGACCGGCCATCGATTGTGCACCGCCGAACGTTCAGCAACCGGATCGACAAAGTCGAACACTTCCTTGCTGTCACGCTTGCGCTTAGTTAACTCCCGGTCGTAATACCCAAGCGGATTGTCAGCGTCGCGCATCACAGCCACCTTGCAATCCCGAGGTGCTTCGAAGAATGCTCGCGCTCGGTCCCATGTGGCAGCAATCAAGTCGTCAAGTCCGTGACCGCTCAGTAGAAAGAACCCGTGATCGCGACAAGCTAGGTCAAGCGCAGCAAGCATCTCATCGTCGGGGTGAGCAATATCGATCGTCGGCACCAGGTGCGAAGCATCCATTGTTTGAGTCTCCCACCCTCAGCTAATGGCCGTGAAAGCGAGGGTTACGCCCGCGCTCAGCAAGATCGGCTGCGTCAGTCAGGCAGTAGACGTCACGCCGGACATCAACAGGCCAATGTCATTCACGTTGAAGTCAGTACGAGCAACCTCGCCCATGATCTCGCCTTCGAGCAGGACAATGATGCGGTCGGAAAGTTCCATCACTTCGTCGAGATCTTCGGAAATCAGCAGAATGGCGGCACCGTTAGCTCGTTGCTCAAGCAGTCGCTCATGGATGTACTCCGCTGCGCCGATGTCGACACCGCGAGTCGGCTGCGCGACCACAAGCGCGGTCGCTCCGCAGCTGAGCTCACGGGCGATGACAACCTTCTGGATGTTCCCGCCTGAGAGGTTCTTGGTCGGCGTGTCGATCGTCGGCGTCTTGACCTGATACTCAGCCGTCAGCCGCTCGCAACGTTGGTCGATGGCTGACTGATTCAGGAGTCCGCTCTTGGTGTACGGTTCGGTCCTGTAGTCGACAAGCATCAGGTTTTCAGCGACAGTGAACTCGCCGATAGCACCGTCGCGCATGCGTTCCTCCGGCACATAGGACAACCCCATCGAGCGCACTGCATCAGGTGTAGGCGATGCAACCCGAGTGCCGGCGACGGTGACTTCACCTCGAGCCACGGGACGTAGTCCAAAGATCGCTTCTGCAAGCTCGCGCTGTCCGTTACCGGAAACGCCGGCGACGCCGACAATTTCGCCCGAACAAACCTCAATCGAGAGATCTTTGACCGCCAAATTCCCTCGGTCGCCGACGACGTCAAGATCGCCGACGGCAAGCTGTACATCCCCAGCATCTTGGGGAAGAACCGTTCGGGTCAGCTCAACAGGACGCCCGACCATCAGCTCAGCCAGGTGCTCTCGCGACGACTCGCTTGGCCGGGTATGGCCCGACACCTTGCCGTTCCGCAAAACCGTAATCTCGTCGGACAAGTCCATCACTTCATGCAGCTTGTGAGAAATGAAGATCAAGCCCTTTCCGTCGGCTTGCATCTGACGCAGCGTGACGAACAGATCGTCCACTTCGGGCGGAGTGAGCACGGCAGTCGGCTCATCGAGCACGAGCAATTCGGCATCGCGGTACAACGCTTTTAGAATTTCGGCACGCTGCCGCTCGCCGACAGCAAGCTGCCAGATGTAGGCATCAGGATCGACGTGTAGCCCATAGTGCTCAGACACTTCCAGAATTCGAGCCTTGATCGGACGCATATCCGCCAAGCCGCGACGCCCTCCAAGTCCGAGCGCCACGTTCTCCGCTACGGTGAGCGTAGGCACCAACATGAAGTGCTGGTGGATCATGCCGATGCCCTGACGAATCGCATCGGTCGGCGAGGTGATGTCGACTCGCTCACCGTTCAGTTCGATCGTTCCCTCATCGGGCAAGTACAGCCCGTAGAGGATTTTCATCAGCGTGCTCTTGCCCGCCCCATTCTCGCCGAGGAGGGTGTGCACCTCGCCTGGCAGCACCGTGAGATCCACGCTGTCGTTCGCGACAACGCCAGGGAAACGTTTGGTGATCCCCGTCATCTTCAACATCGGTGTCGTACTCATCGTCACACTCCCTGGATAGAAACCATGGTGTGAGACCTGGTGCACGGCACCAGGTCTCACACTCAGTCGATTACTCGCCTGCGGGGACCTCGATGGTTCCGTCTGAAATTCCTGCGACGGTGGCGTCGGCGCTCGCTCGAACATCGGCGTCGAGACCGAAGCCGTCGTTGTACTCCATCTCGAGTCCCATATTCTCAAAGGAGATCACGAAGGCCTCCCCGCCGAGCGTTCCAGCGTTTATCTTGTCAAGCATCTGCTCAAGCACGATTTCCCAGTGGTACACCTGCGACGACACCACGATGTCTGAACCGAGGTCGGTCTGATTGGACTGCGTGCCAAACCACGGAATGCCCTCTTCGGCCGCGACGCCCGTGGCACCGACGACCATCTGAGCTGTACCGGTCAACACATCGGCACCGTTAGCCACGTGGGCCTTTGCTGCCTCTGAGGCAAGCTGCACGTCACCGAAGGAGTCAATGTAGTTGACGTTGACTTCAGCGTCAGGATTCTGTGCTTCAGCGCCAGCGACAAAGCCGTCGATGTAGAGCTTGGCGTCACCTGCCGGTACCGGACCGACCACCCCGATTACGTTCGACGCTGTGAGCTGAGCAGCCATCACGCCGTTGACGTAGCCACCCTGGCCGGCATCGACGGAGTAGGCAAAGATGTTGTCCTTGCCGAAGAAATCAGTTGACGTTCCTAGAGCGAAAGCAACCTCCGGGAAGTCGTCAGCAATCTCCTGCAAGGGGCCACCGAACTGAGTGCCGTGCGCGATGACGAGGTCAAAGCCGTCCTCTGCGTATCCACGAAGCGCTGCTGCGGCATCTTCAACGACGAAGAGGCCACCAGAAATGGCGACTTCGATGTCACGGCCCTCGCCAACACGATTGACCGAATCGAACATCGACTGAGACCATGCGAGGTCGTTCTCGGCGCTCGGCGCAACGATGCCAACCTTCATCGGCTCCGCAGCAGGCTCGGCTGCGGGCTCGTCGGTGGCTGCTTCAGTTTCTGCCGGTGGTTCGGCTGCAGGCTCATCAGCTGCGTCATCGCTGCCGCAGGCTGAGGCCACGAGTGCGAAGGCGGCTGCCGCTGATGCGATGGCTCTGGACTTGCTGGCTTTCATATTACTCCCCTTATTGTTGTGTTGTGTTGTGTTGTGTTGCAGTGATCTGTTTGCTCAGCCCGAACGATCGAAGGGACGAGTAAGCGCCGACGGCGCTGCCACGCGGCGACTGACGATGACGAGCACCACGATGGTGAGTAGCGCTGGCGCCATGGCTGCGAGACTTGCCGTAGCACCTTCGACAATGCCGAGGGTCTTCCATTGCAGCACCGTTGCCTGGACGACACCGAAAAGCAGGGCGCCGAGCATCACGCCATAGGAGCGCCAGGCACCGAAGTAGACGAGGGCGATCGCAATGAATCCCTGGCCTGCGGTGAGGTTCTGCTGGAAGATGCCGACTTCAAGGGCCAGTGCAGCGCCGGCGAGGCACGCCATCGTGTTAGCAATGAGGATCGTGATGAGACGTGTGCCGTTGACGCTTACGCCGAGGGTGTCCGCAGCCTCGGGTGTTTCGCCAACAGCGCGAATATTGAGCCCAAATGTGGTCTTGTTAATCATGAACCAGACGACTGGCACTAGAGCGAACGCTATGTAAACCGGGAGACTGTGCTGAAAGAAGACCTCCCCGATCTTCGGGATCTCACTGAGCAGCGGGATGTCAATATCGCCTAGTCCAGAGATCGGGATCGGCGTCCCGACGTTTTTCTGGAACAACAGGTCGGTGAATCCGAGCCCAAAAAGGTAAATGCCGATACCGCTGATGCCCTGCTCCGCCTGCATCACCAGCGTGATAAACGCATAGACCAGTCCCATCATCAGCCCAGCCATGACAGCGGCGAGGATCCCGAGTGTCGGGCTGTCGGTCTCGAGCGTCACGTAGTAGGCGGTGAAAGCGCCAAGCAACATAACGCCTTCAACGCCAAGGTTGAGCACCCCACTGCGTTGACCAATGGTCTCCCCGAGGCCCGCCAAAAGAAAGGGCGTGGCCAATCTGATGCCAGACGCAAGCGTGGCTACGAGCACCGAGACGGTGAAGAAGTCGCCCATCAGTCGTCACCCTCATTGGGAGCAGACGGGGCGGAGGAGCCAGGCGGCCGCGCCGTTGATGCCAGCAAGGAGTCCTCGGCGCGCGGCACCGTTGGCTCACGGTCGGTTTCGACCTGCGTGAACCCCGTGCCCGGCGATTCAGCCCATGCCGTCAGCCGCGAGCGCAGCTTCAGGCTGCTGACTACGAAGAGCACGACGATGCCGTTCAGCGCCACGATGAGCGCAGCAGGAACTTGCAGTTCCTGCTGAAGAGCGATGCCACCGGTGAGCATGCCTCCGAAGAAGAACGAGGCCGGAATCGTCGCCAGCGGATGCAAGCTACCGAAAAGCGCCGCGACGATGCCGTTGAAGCCTGCGCTTTGCGTGAAGCCGGAGGCCCCGCCTTCAGCGATGAGTCGATGCGATTCCGACCCGAAGACGAGCACTGCGCCCGCAATTCCAGCACACGCACCAGAGAAGGCGAGCGCTTGGACGATGCTCCGCTTCACGGGCATGCCGGCGTACCGCGATGCGTTCGCGTTGTGTCCGACCGCTCGGAGACGCACGCCGAGCGCGCTGCGGAAGAGCAGCACGTACCCGAGCATGGCAACGAAGACGGCGATGATCACGCCGAGATGCAGTCGAGTGTCCCCGGGGAGCAGCGGGAGATCCGCATTCTCAGAGAGCCGTTCGGTTTGCTGAATCTTAATCGCGCCAGACGCCTTGTCAGTTAGGAGGTCTTGCAACAGAAAGCTCAGGAACTGCGCAGCGATGATGTTCATCATGATGGTGCTGAGAATCTCGTTGACACCTGCGTAGGCCTTCAACGCGCCGGGGATTGCGCCCCAGATGCCACCGCCGATAGCACCACCAATCAAAACCAACGGGACGAGGAAAATGCGTGGCAGGTCAGGCAATGCGAGTGCCACCACAGTCGAAAAGATTGCGCCGACAATGATCTGCCCTTCACCGCCGATGTTGATGACCCCGGCTCTGAAGGCAATACAAATTCCCACGCCGACTAGCAGTAGAGGAGCCGACTTAATTGCGGTGTCTGCCAGCTCGTTCCATCCACCGAAGGCGCCGTCGAGCAATGCTGCGTAGCCGTCAATCGGGTTGGCCCCGAGGGCCAACAGCATGATCGCTCCAATGGTGAACGCAACCGCCACCGCAGCAAGCGGAACAGCGAGCGCAACAAACGGACGGACAAGCGCGGAGGACCTGATGCTCCCGACATCTGCGCTCGTCTTTGGCATGGTCATCAAACGTCCCCTAGTAAACGACTCAGTTCATTTCGGAGAGGTTAATGATTCGTGAAGGGTGCACTGAAAAAGCTTGCTACTCGAGCCGTAACGGCAGCCCCTCGGCGGCGTTCAGCAATGCAACCAACGTCGGCACCGTGGACTCCGCGCCACCCCCCGCAGTTGCCTCGACCTGCCCAGACGACGTCAGTAAGAAGCGTTCCCCGCTCGCTGCGTCAAAGCGTTCGGCGTCGAGAAACAACCGAGGTTTGATGACGGCTGGATCTCCGTTTTCAGGGCAGAACGTAAGGCAGTTGCCGCATTCGTTGCACAGCTCACTAAACACGAGGTACTGCTGTCGGCCCTCGATCGCAGCGAACAGGCCGGCGGGATCCGCCTCTGGTTTTGGCGTCGGCAGCTTGAAGAATGCGTCGTTGGGACACACCGTGACACAAAAGTTGCAGGCCACACATCCCCACATCTCAAGGTCGTGATCGACCGAGCGCGGCAACTTTGCGTTTCCGGCAAGTTCGTACTTTGCTTTCCCTTTACCGAGAACGAAGGCAAGATGTTCGGCTGCAGTGTCACGGTGGCCTGCCTCCCGAGCAGCGGCAAGGCGCTCGGCGCAGAACCCATCGAGGTCAGTTGCTCCGACGTCGCTGGCCGCTGCTGTCAGCGCCTTGAGCATCGGGGCGAGCCTGCCGTAGCCGCCGGGCTTGAGCAGATCGGAGCACACGCTGGCCGGGCGCACGCCCATCGCGATTGCCGCAGCCAGGTTCTCCTTGTCGATGCCCGCCGAGAAGCTGACCATGATGTCTCCGGCCCCCCCATTCACCCCGTCACCGTGGCCCGGAATCTGCAACTGGCCAGGCAGGGCGTCAGCAAGCAAGTCGAGCACCGCTGTGGCAAGGACATGCAACGGCGGACCGGACAGGTACATCGTCTGATCCGGCATCCACTGCTTGTGGTTGTCGACGACCAACGTGTTGGTCAGCTTGATGCCGAACCGATGGCTGCGGTCCTTGGCGTATTGGTTGAGTTCTTGTATTAAAGAGATCGCACGTTCGAGTTGCAGGTCGTCCTCGAAGGCTTTCGGGACAAGTCGCACCTCGTTATAGCCGAGGTGACCGTGCAAGATCTCGGCGACCCCTGCCGGGCCAAGCAGTGTCGGGTTGAGTTTGACGATTACGTCAAGGTCGTGCGCGTCGATCAGGTGCTTGGTGATTTGCTCGATCTCGTCAGGTGGGCAACCATGGAACGTGGACAGTGTGACGGTGTCGGAGATGACCGGCGGGAACTCGATGTCGGCGAACTCGACGAACACCCCGCTCGGGTCTGCAGCAATCTCAGGTCGTAATCGTTCAATTTCCGTGCTCGCCTTGCGCATCGCGTCAATGAAGCCCGCCACCTTCGGCGTCTGGATGCCTGTGAGGTCGTAGCCGACCGACATATCGAACACGTGCGGCCCAGGGTTGCCATCGGAGTCTCGGCCGACGTACTCGCGCAATGGTTCCCACTGCCGGAGGATCTCGATGATCATCCAAGCTTTGGTGTACTCCTCGACACTTTGTGCCACCAACAATTCCTGGCTCCACTCGATGTTGTAGCCAATGGTTTCCATATCAATGCACGGACGAGCGATTTCGAGATCATCCAACACCTGCACCGTCTTCAGTTCAAAAAGGCGCGACCCACCGAGCCACGACAACACGATGTTTTGCGCCATCTGACTATGTGGTCCTGCAGCGGGACCAAGCGGTGACGCAGCGCGCCGACCGAGGAACTCGAAAGAGAGATCAATGTTGTCGTCAGGCTTCCAGAATCGCGCAGTCGGCAGGTCGAAAATCCGCTTGCGGGTTTCCCACTCGTGTCCGATCCGTCCGAGCAACGCGCTCAACGACATCGGAGTGAGCGGCGGAGCCTTGTGCGTCATCCCCGTACTTTACAAACTGTAAAACAGCGAGCGCAATAATCTCAGATCCAAGATTTCGGCAGCACCAACATCACCAACGCCTTCATTCTCGGCGATGGAGCGCGTTCAAGTAGCTGTAAACGGTGATTCGGCTTATGCCCATGGCCTCGGCGACATCTTCGACAGCGCGACGTAGAACGAACGCACCGAGCTCGTCAAGCCGTCGGATCGCTTGCTGCTTGCCGGGCCGCGCAAGCATTGGAAGCCGCTCTCCAAGCTCGTTTTCCACAACGGTGATGATGCGCTCCAGCGAGCCATGAATCAGAGGCAATCTGACACCCGCCACGACGTCGCCGTTCCAGATCAGTGCAACGTCTGATCCGGTTACATCCGAAGCCCTCACGATCTCTGCGCCTGTAGCGTCAATCACCGGCTGCAACGCCACGGCAAGCGGATGCATTGCAGACACGTGCGAAGCGTAGGTGCGGTGACACAACTTTATGTCAGGTACCTACGAGCCGCTATGACTCGAGTGCGAGGTGGAGGCGGACGGCTTGTTCGGCCGCCTTGGCGCGAACTTCGTCGGCATCAACGCGCGTCGCAACGCCATCACGCAACGCTGGCTCGCCGTTGATATCGACGTCAACAGCCCGAATCGTGGGCGTGAACGCGACGTGCCACGGCTCAATTGCGGGGTATGACCAGGTAACGCTGTCCGTCAATGCCTCAGGAAACAGTTCCCACCCGCTTGCCATCCATGACCAAGCAGCATCGGGCGTTGCGCTCACATCATGGTCACGCTGCTTGACGTAGGCGAGTTGGAACTCAGAAAGCATGTCGGCCCCAATGCCGTCGGTGCCAAGAGCGACGCGATTTGAAAAGCGCACTGGATCGGCGTACCCGACCGAGTTGTTCATGTTCGATCGCGGGTTGTGCACGATGGTCCCATGTAGGCCGTGATCAGTTGGCAGGTGAACGCCATGGATCAAAAGCCATTTATCGCAGGTGAGATTGCGTATCCGCTCCTCAGCGCCAATGTCATCGGGGCCCTCGGCCACGTGGATGTGTACCCCAACCCCGTGCCGTTCGGCGAGATCAGCAGCAGCAGCAAGCGAATCATCGCTACACGTGAATGCCGCATGCACACCAACCATGCCGGCGCGCAGTCCCGATTGAGAGCCACCACTGCTAGAGGCAAGCTCAGTCAGGTATCGATCGTTCTCTGCAAGTCCCCGCGCTGCACCATCGGTGCCATGCCGATCGGTGATGCCATAGGTGGTGTTGATTCTGACGCCGACCTCGTTGACTGAGTCGGCGATGACCGACAGCGAACCCTCGATCGCACGGGGCGACTCGTGGTGATCGATAATTGCCGTCGTGCCTGCCTCAAGCGCGTCGAGCGCTCCGAGCTTGGCCGACCACTCGATCATTTCGAGGTCGAGCGCTGTGTCGAGCCGCCACCAAACGTTTTCAAGGATCTCGAGAAAGTTCGCCGGAACCTTCGGCGGTGGTGGCATTCCACGAGCGAGGGACGAGTACAAGTGATGATGGGCACACACCAGTCCCGCAGTCACTGCCGTCACGTCGCCGTCCAGTTTCCGAGCGGATAAAAACGGACCGGTCCAGCGGCAGCGAGATCGCCGTCAGGTCCAGGCAGTAGCGCGTTCACGGTTGCTCTCGTTGATCATGGGAAGTTCGTTATGCCAATGGCCGGAGTGCTGGCGAAGAGCCGCAGCAACAGCACCAGCCGTCGGCACCAGGCCGATCTCGCCGACGCCCTTGATGCCGTACGGCGAGTCAGGCTGAGGCGACTCGACCAAGATTACGTCGACCGGAGGCATATCCTTCGGTCGGATGATGTCGAGACTCTTCAGCGTGGTATTTGTCGGTCGTCCGCTCTCGTCGCACGGGAAGCCTTCGCTCAACGCATAGCCCAACCCCATGTGCACCGCCCCTTCGATCTGGCCTTCGCACAACATCGGGTTGACTGCTCTCCCGACGTCGTGCGCAGCAATCACGTTCTCAACAGTGCCGTCCTCAGCGAGCACAACCACCTGCGCTGCGTAGCCGAACGTCGAGTGGATTATCGGGTTCTTTATAGCTTCGCCAGCCGCCTTCGCCGCTTCGATTTCACCAAGCGAATTGGTCCAATCGACGCGGTATTCGCCTTCGTAATCAATGCCGATTTCGCAGCCTCCTGCAATGGCTGCCTCGCAGGCGGCCTTAACCGAGCCAGCACCCATCAGGGTGCCGCGACTTCCGGTGGTCTGCCCCGCTCCCAGCTCACGCGTCGAGTCAACAATGACTTCAATCCGCTCGGCGTCAATACCGAGCTCTTCAACTGCAACTTGGAGCACAACGGTGTGCACACCCTGGCCCATTTCGGTCCAGCAGTGCCGCACCTCAACCTTGCTTGGCGCACCGCCGACCGGCGCACGGAAGTGCACGACTGCCTTGGCAATCTCCTTAAAACCATTTCCTAAGCCTGAGTTCTTCAATCCGAGGCCAAGACCCACGGACTTGCCTGCTGCTTTCGCTGCCTCGTAGGCCGGTTTGACGGCATCGAGGCATTCGCGTGCCCCCTTGCAACCGTCGTCCATGACCTGTCCGGGGCCCCATGTGACACCGGGTGTAACGACGTTTCGGTCGCGGATCTCCCAACCAGTGATCCCGATTTGTTCGGCGAGCCGATCGAGAACGCCTTCCATTGCGAACTGCGCCTGGTTGGCTCCAAAGCCACGAAAAGCGCCGCATACGGAGTTATTCGTACGGGCAGCAATGGCCTCAACGGCGACGTTGCCTACAACATAAGGGCCTGTTGCGTGGCCCGCTGCGCGTTCGAGCACCTTCATGCCGACTGATGCATACGGTCCCGAGTCACCGATCATTCGCGCCTTGATTGCCGTGAGCCTGCCATCGGCGTCACATCCGGCTTGGTACTCCATCCGAATCGGATGACGCTTTGGATGCATGAGGAGCGATTCTTCGCGTGAAAGCGTGATCTTCACCGGACTTCCGGTGTGCCACGCCGCCAGAGCAGTATGCGCCTGATTCGACATGTCCTCCTTGCCACCGAATGCACCACCGTTCGACACCAGTTCAGTCGTAATGCGTTGTTCGGAGATCCCGAGCATCGCCGCGATGTCGTTGCGGTCATCCCAAATGCCCTGGCCTCCGGAGTACACGTACAACGAGCGGTCGTCGCCGTCACCCGATGGAACGGCAAGCGTCGACTCGGGCTCAAGGAACGCGTGCTCGATGCGTTGGGTCTGGAATGTCTCGGTCACCGTGAATGCGGAGTCAGCGAGCGCTGCATCGACGTCACCGCGGCTGTACGCAGACGTGGACAACACGTTGCTATCGAGTTCCCACACGGCCGGCTCGTCGGAGTGAACCACGCTCACAGGATCGACCATCGGCTCGTGAATTCCGTAGTCGATCACAACGAGTTCCGCTGCAGCACGCGCGATTTGGCGCGTCTCGGCAACGACTACGGCGATCACGTCACCGAGATACGAGGTACGTCCACCCTCCGGAATCATGACGGGCCAATCCTTGTGGATGATCCCAACGCGGCGAGCCGCTGGAATATCAGCAGCAGTGAACACACCGCGCACACCAGCGACTGCGCTAGCGGCTGTCGCATCGATCGACCGAATATCAGCACGCGCATGATCAGCCAACCGCAGGGCGCCATGAAGGCAGCCCTCAGGGTTCATGTCGTCGATGAAGGCCCGAGCACCGACCGACAGTTCCCGACCCTCGTACTTAGCGCCGCGTGTGCCCACGCCATTCGGCTGCACGACGACAGGCACATTGTTCTGAGCAAGTGCCTCGACAGCATCAAGCACCTTGATGTACCCGGTGCAACGACACAGGTGTGCACCGAGGTGGCGCGACGCCTGTTCGCGCGTCAGGTTGGTCCCGTTCTTGTCAATCAATGCCTTGGTTCGCACAACAATGCCGGGCGTACAGAACCCACACTGCAATGCACCGCAGGCTGCGAATGCGTCGGCCATGCGGTCGACCTCGGCTGAATCCATTCCCTCAAGGCTGATGACCTCGGAACCGGCGACTTTCTCCATTGACGTCTGACACGACACTCGTGCCTTGCCGTCAATGAGCACGGTGCAGCAGCCACACTGACCGGTCGGCGAACAGCCATCTTTGGCCGACGTGATGCCAAGCTCATCGCGTAGCGCTGCGAGTAGATGCGGATGATCGTCGCGAGCCGTAACCGTCGCGCCGTTCAGAGTGAATTCGCTCATGATGCTCCCTGGCTGGGGTTCAAGTCAGTAATCAAGCTGTAAGTCTCGGGTCGCCGATAACGGTCGAAGTCAAACAGGGTCTTCTTGTAGCGCTCGCACATGTCAAGGTCGCACCGCGCCGTGACCAACTCATCGCCGATCGTCGTCGCCTGCGCCACGACTTGGCCAGATGGCGCGATGATCGCGGTCTGAGCCAAGGACTCGACACCTTCTTCGATCCCACCTTTGGCGACGCCGACGACCCATGTGCCGTTCTGGTACGCGCCCGCTTGCATGACGAGGTGGTTGTGGAACGCTTGTAACGGATTCTGCGACGGATCCGGTGCGTAATTGAGGGGCGTGTTGTATCCAATCAAGACCATCTCGACGCCTTGCAGCCCCATAACGCGATACGTCTCAGGCCAGCGACGGTCGTTGCAAATTGCCATGCCGAAGATGCCGTCGAATGCCTCATGCACGTGGAATCCCTCTGGCGACTCTTCGAAGTAGCGCCGCTCGAGGTGCTGGAAATTTCGCCACGGCTCGTAGTTTTCATGGCCCGGGATGTGCACCTTGCGATATCGGCCGACGATCTCACCCTCCCGGTCGACGAGGATCGCAGTGTTGTAGCGGTGTTGCGTGCCGTCGCCCTTCGGGTCGTTCGGGTCCGTGAGCTCGGCGTACCCGAGATGGAAGCCGACTTTCAGGCGCTTCGCCTCATCGAAGAGCGGCTGCACCACAGCGTTGGGCATCGCCGTCTCGTAGTAACTATCGAGTTCGGTGGTGTCACCGGCAATGCCTGCCTCATCACCTTCGTCGAGGAACCAACGGGGGAAGAATGTGGTGAGGGCCAGCTCAGGGAACACAACGAGTTCGCAGCCATGCTCCGCACCTCGGCGGAGCAACGTCAACAGTCGTTCCACAACTTCAGCGCGAGTGTCATCGCGCGAGACTGGGCCCAGCTGGGCAGCGCCAACAACAATTTCCCGGGTCATCCGAACTCTGTTTCTGCAAGTGTGAGCATGGTCTGGAGCAGCACGTTGGTGCCTGCCTCAAGATCTTCTGGTTCGGTGTACTCGGTCACGTTGTGGCTGATGCCGTTGACGCTTTTGGTAAAAATCATCGCCGTTGGGCAGATACGCGCGAACATCTGAGCGTCGTGACCAGCTCCCGATGGCATACGACGCGAAGACATGCCGAGTGCTCTCGCTGAACGCTCGACGATGTCAATGACCTGTTCGTCGAATTCGACCGGCTCAAAACGTGCCAGTATCCGAGTCTCAACGCCAACACCTTCGGCCTCAGCCGTCGCTGCGACGAAACTGCGAAACTTAGTTTCAGCTCGCTGCAGCGTTCCTTCATCGGTATTACGCAAGTCCACGGTCAGCGTGGCGATGGACGGCACCACGTTGACCAAGTTCGGCGTCAAGGTGATAGCGCCCACGGTTCCGACCTGGGGCTCACCGAACTCTGTGGTGAGTTCGCGCACCTGAGCGGAGATGCAGGCCGCAACGTATCCGGGGTCGTGACGCAGACGCATCGGAGTGGTTCCAGCGTGGCACGACTCTCCATTGAGCGTCAGTTCGGTCCATGAAATGCCCTGGACACCCTCAACGACCCCGATCGTGACATCTTCATCTTCCAAGACTGGACCCTGTTCGATATGCAGCTCAACGAAGGCGTGCGGCGCTGGGCCCGGCAGCGGCGCTGGGCCGGCGTAGCCAATGCGTTCAAGCTCGGTCCCGAACACGGCGCCGTTGGCGTCTTCGATTAGGAGTGCGTCCTCAACGGCCAGACCGCCGACATAGACCAGGCTGCCAAGCATGTCGGGCGGAAAGCGTGCCCCCTCTTCATCACTGAAGAAGCCAACAGCGAGCGGCCGGATGAGATCAACTTCGCCTCGTTCACGGGCTGCAATGACAGTCTCGATCACTTCTAGCCCGCCGAGCACACCTAGATTTCCGTCATATCTGCCGCCGGTACCGACCGTGTCGATGTGCGAACCGGTCATGACCGGCGCCACCCCGTCGAAGCCCGGCATGGTGGCGATGACGTTGCCGATTCCGTCGATCGAGATCTCAAGGCCCAGGTCGCGCATCCAGGTGACAACGAGATCACGACCTGCTCGGTCTTCGTCGGTAAGCGCAAGCCGAGCACAACCGGTTGTACCATCGATTGCTCCGATTTCGCCGAGCGCCATCAAACGCGAAACCAGCCGGTGACAGTCGATCCGCAGATCGGTGGTCGTGCCTGCTGCACGGGGTTCGGGGTCCGCATCGATCACGGTGCTGACAGTACCAAACGTGCTTTACAAAACGTCAAGCACGCATTTTTAGGAGGCTTCCTGTTACGGCGGTGTCACCTCCGCTCAGACACCGTGAGTACTCTGCGTCCATGGCCGACGCACATCTTGAAATCCTGGTGGAACCGTTCCGCGAGAACAACCCTGGCCCGCACGTCACTGCGGTCCTTGACGCTGCGGCCGCAGCTGGTCTCACCGCAGACATGGGACCATTCGCAACAACGATCGATGGCGACGTTGATCAACTCGCCGGTGCCATCGCCGACATGATCCGGGCGGGTTTTCGCAACGGGGCAACAGCGCTGCAGTTACGGATCGACGCCACCTGAGACCATGTGTCATTTGTGAAAGTAAAAGATTGAGTGCCACGTCTACAGGTTGTGGTGAGGCCTTGGAAATTTCTGAGAAACACCTCGATTTCACTGAAGGCCCGAACGGACAGCCACAGTTCGGTCGTGATCAGTCCCACCTGCCTGCTAACCGTTCAAGCTCAGGCCTACGACGCTCCCAAATTGTCTCCTCAATGGATCAGGCAGTTGCGTTGCTGTAACTTTCATGCCGTTTTTCAGATGGCAAACACGTGGTTTCTGTTTGCGCCAAAAGCACCGATTGAACTCCACCGCACAGATTGTGCAACCAGAACCGATTACGCCTTGAACAGTTGCTCGGTCTCGCACCAAGCTGACTAGTCGACGCCGTCGAACGTCTCACAGTTTTCCTAATTTGTAAGTTGTCATCGTGTCGGTTCGGTGGCTGACGGGTCGTGCAGGGCCCTTATCGATGCTCTCGCCACCGTCAACTACCCAGATTCTGCCAACGACGGCCTAGCGGAGATTGTCACCAAGAAACTGATCGTGACACCGCTTCAAATGGAATCCAGCTTCATTTGGCGACTCGAGTGAGGACGTGGAGCGAGCCGACCGCTGCCCGGTCGACGAATTGGCCAGACCTAATCGCCGGTAGGTAGATCTGCTCGTACGGTGGACGCCCGCCATCAGCAGGGTCGGGAAACACGTCGTGAATGGCCAGCGTGCCGCCGACGGCAACATGCGGAGTCCATTGTTCGTAATCACGGCGTGCAGGTTCTTCACCATGGCCACCATCGATGAACAGAAAGCACAGCGGTGTCGCCCACGATGACGCGATCTGAGGCCCCCGACCAATGAGGCCTACCACTGCATCTTCGAGATCAGCGTCGTGGATCGTTGCACGAAAGAACGGCAAGGTGTCCATCTTGCCGACGCGGTCGTCAACCACTTCGGCATCGTGGTGTTCCCAACCAAACTGGTTCTCCTCTGATCCACGGTGATGATCAAGTGCGTACAACACAGTTCCGGACTGCTGGGCGACGTCTCCAAGCCACACAGTTGAGCGCCCGCAGTACGAACCGAGTTCAAGCATTGCCAAATTGGGGACAGCGCTCACTGCCTCCATCGCGGCAACCCACAACGCGTCGCCCTCATCCTCCGGCATAAAACCCTTGGTTGATAGAGCGAGCGAACGACGCTCCTCACTCAACGTCACCAAGTATCCCAGTGGATGACCGAGTCCGGGCTGTCGCGGCCAGCGGGTTTGAAGTCAGTGCCCTTCGTGTATGCAATCGGTGTGAGGCATGCCTGCTGCACTTCGTCGTACGGGATACCGACCACGTCAGCAACCTGCTGCTCCATCATCAAACTGACTGTCGTCCAACACGTTCCGAGACCACGGGCCCGTGCTGCGAGCATGAAGCTCCACATAGCGGGAAGAACGTTGCCCATCGACGAGGCAGCCCGCATCGCCGGCACATTGTCCAGTCGGCCAGCTTTCGAGCATGCAATCACCAGCACCGGCGCATCACCCATGTGCTCGGCGAGGTACTCCGCTGAGTCAGTGACGCGCATTTGCTGCGCTTGGGCCTCCTCTGTCTCTTTCTTGATCGAGCCGGCGTACACGCCGTCCATCGAGCGGTAAACGTCGAAACACTGCCGATAAATATCGCCAATTGCCCGCCGCTTAGCTTCGTCGCGTACTACGACGAACTGCATTGTCATATTGTTCGACCCTGACGGACTCTGCATCGCCATCGCGACACATTCACGGATGGCCTCGTCGGGCACGGGGCGATCCATGTCGAGCCGCTTGCGAACGGCCCGCGTGGTGGACAGCAATTGGTCGGGACTGAGATCGAGTAGCTCCATTGCGCAAATGTAGGCCGAGTACGACCCCTGCGGCTTGGTCGGCCAGTTGTTGACAGCGGACGCCAGGAGAACGGGGAATGACCTGACTATTAAAACAACGTCCGCTTCTGGGTCTCAGCATGGCAACCTATTACGCCAATGATCGACATCGCCGCGACAGACCCAAATCCTGACGACCACCAGGCAGCGCTTGACGATCTGGTGGGGCTGCTTGACCTCGAGGTGATTGAAGTCAATATGTTCCGCGGGGTGTCAACCGACGAGAATCGGCAACGCGTCTTCGGTGGCCAGGTCGCTGGCCAAGCCCTGGTTGCCGCTGCACGCACGATCGAAGAACCGGGCCGGATGGTGCACTCTCTCCACGCCTACTTTTTGCGTCCCGGAGACCCTAAGACGCCGATCTTGTACGAGGTTGATCGAATTCGAGACGGACGCAGCTTCACCACACGGCGTGTCGTGGCGATCCAACATGGCAAGGCAATCTTTAACCTGCAAGCAAGCTTCCACAACGAAGAGGCCGGCCCCAACCACCAAGTCGACATGCCGACAGGCCTCGCTAATCCTGACTCGCTCCCCGACTTCAGGACACGCATGGCTCCTTACGCCGACCAGATCGGGGAATGGTACGACCGGCCGCGCCCAATCGATGTGCGCTACGTCAACGGCGACCCAATGTCTCGAAAAGGGAACCCTTCTTCGACGCAGCAAGTATGGCTCCGCGCCAACGGCCAACTTCCCAACGATCCGGTATTGCATGCATGCATCGTTACCTACGCGAGCGACATGACCTTGCTTGACACCACGGTGCTCCCGTTTGGGTTGGCCTGGGACAGCCCGGGCATGCAGATGGCAAGCCTCGACCACGCTATGTGGTTCCATCGGCCGTTTCGTGCCGACGAATGGCTGTTGTACGACCAGGTGGCTCAGAGCAACACCTCGGCGCGCGGTTTAGCGCGCGGCTCGATTTTCACCTCTGACGGTCAACTCGCCATCAGTGTTGTCCAGGAAGGACTCACGCGGGTGGGTCGATCATGAGACGACGGACCGTCGCAGGTGCTGCGCTCACCACTGCGCTGGTCGTTGCTGCGTGTGGCGGCAGCGCTGGCGACACCCAAAGCTCTGGAGAAAACCCCCCGAATAACCCGGCCGCAACTTTTGCCACGGTACCCACCACAGGGATCGACACGAAGACCCAGACCGCCCCGACCGACCACACAGCAGAATCGGCCACGACGACTCCGCTTGAGCCAGCAGCGAACGTCGACCTTCCCACCGCCTCACCTGAGGAGTTGGCAAATGGCCCTTCAACCACAGCGGCGACGGGGCCTCTCCCGGTTCCATCGGTCTCTCTAGTCAAGGTCGCAGAATTTGATACCCCCGTTGAACTCACGACTCGCCCCGGTGATGCCCGGAGTTTTGTTGTCGAGCAGGGAGGCCGGGTACTGGCATTTGACGACCTGTCGACCGAGGTCGTACTTGACATCACCGACCGGACAGCTGCAAACGGTGAGCGGGGGTTGCTCGGTGCGGCATTCGATCCAGCTGTAGACCGGGCCTACGTCCACTACAGCGACTCATCTGGCGACACCGTGCTCGCCGAGTACGCAATCGACCCGGTCACGGCAATTTTCGACATCGAGTCCCGGCGGGAGGTTCTGACCGTCGAGCAGCCATTCGGCAATCACAACGGTGGCGAGTTGGCGTTTGGGCCTGACGGCTATCTCTACCTCGCATTGGGCGACGGCGGGGCTGCCGATGACCCGGAACGCAACTCGTTGGCGCTATCGAGCCGTCTCGGCAAGATCCTGCGTATCGATCCAAAACCGACGGCCAACACTTCATTTGCCACGCCGCAAGATAATCCATTCGTCGACGTCGACGGCGCCGACCCTACGATCTGGTCGCTTGGTCTCCGCAATCCGTGGAAGTTCTCCTTTGACTCACTCACCGGTGATCTGTGGATTGCCGATGTTGGACAAGGTGATATTGAAGAGATCAACCATGCGCCAGCTGTCAGCGGCCAAGGAGCAGGCAAGGGACTGTCGTTCGGATGGAGCGCGTTCGAGGGATCAGCGCGGTTCAATACGGACCAGGATGATGCTGGCCATACTGGCCCGGTCGTCGAATACCCTCATGAAGACGGTAACTGTTCCGTTAGCGGTGGCGCGATTTATCGCGGTAACTCGATCGAGGACCTCTTCGGCTGGTACGTCTTCGGTGACTTCTGCTCAGGAAGAATATGGGGGTACGACCCCACGTCTATATCTGGCGAACCACTCGTCATTGAGCTTGCTGAACTTGCCAGCCTCACAGCCATTGCAATCGGCGGCGAGGGCGAACTCTTTGCCCTGAGCAATGCCGGCACCGTCAGCCGCTTTTCCCCAGTCTGACCCTGTTTTTTGTCTGCACCCAACCGTTTGTGAGCGAATTTTTCGGCACAGTCTCCAGGAATCCCGATGCAGGCGGAGACCGACAGAGAACAGAAAGCACGAGAGGGAGAACCCTCTAGCCAACGCGACCAGGATCAGCGCAGCGCGCCGTGGGATACCAGAGCAGGTTTCGTTGACCCAACACCGCACGCAACAAAATCGGTTTGCGTCAACGTCGGGCGCCCATAAACATATTCTTCAGCGCTTCATAATGCTCGATGACATGCCCAGCGCCAAGCACAACTGCCTCGAGTGGCACATTTGACATCTTGACAGGGACCTTCGTCTCGCGCTCTATCCGCTCGGCAAGGCCGCGAAGCAGCCCACCGCCACCCACGAGATACATGCCACGCACCAAAAAGTCCTGCGACAGCTCGGGCGGCGCCTTCGACAGACACCGAACAACTGACGCCACGATCGAAGAAATTACATCTTCAGTCGCGAAACGCACTTCTTCAGGAGTGAGCAGCACGGTCTTCGGTAGACCGGTCATCAAGTCACGACCACGAACCTCGGCCTGATTTTCGTCAAGCGTTGGATAGGCCGAGCCGATAGCAACTTTTATCTCTTCTGCTGTCCGTTCACCGATCGCGATCCCGTGCTCGCGTCGCACATAATTCTGAATCGCTGCGTCAATGTCGAACGAGCCAACGCGAACAGCTTCGAGAGCAACGATGCCACCAAGGCTGATGACTGCCGTTTCACTCGTTCCACCCCCAATGTCGATAACCATGTTGCCGACCGGTTCATCGATAGGCAGATCAGCGCCGATCGCGGCAGCCATCGGCTGTTCGATCAAGTTGGCATCTGCCGCACCAGCTCGGCGAGCGGCGTCGGTCACCGCACGCCGCTCGACTTCGGTGATAGCCGAAGGAACACAAATAACCACTTTCGGGCGGGTGAAGCGACTGACTCCGACACGCTGCAGCAAGAGTCGAATCATCCGTTCGGTGATTTCAAAGTCGGTGATGGCACCGCCGCGCAACGGCCGAACCGCAACGATGTAACCCGGAGTTCTCCCAATCATCTGCCAGGCTTCGCGGCCGGTGGCGAGCACTTCACCGGTCTGCCGATTCAGCGCAATGACGGACGGCTCGTTCAAGACGATGCCGCGCCCCTTCATGTAGACCAGCGTGTTGGCGGTGCCAAGGTCAATGGCAAGGTCGCGCGCCATCAGTTACTCACGTCGACAATTAAATGACTGGTCATTTCAAACACAGTCTTGCGCAGATCGGTCGCTCAAACGGGCACCCTGTTCCAAGCTATTGCAACGTAACCCGTCACGCGACGTCGTTGCCATCGGCTCGCTCGTCGCCATTCGAGCGTTCAGCCGACTTCACCTGATCGACGGTGGGTTTACGTGCCTCAGGTGACAGGGCGTCGATCTGCCGCCGAAAGGAGTCAACACCGTCGTTGGCGGCACGCCTGCGGAGTCTGCGACCAAGCCCCACCGCAACAACGACAATGACCGCAACGATCAGTATGACCATACCCGTGCTCATGTGGTTGCTCGGACCGAGGCAGGCTTGGTGATGTCATGTGCGCCAGTGCCCCAGCCAGAGCCGTCAGCCCAGACTTCATGTTTCCAAATTGGTGCTGTCTCTTTCAGCGCGTCGATGGCATAGCGGGCTGCTTCGAACGCGTTCGGGCGATGTGGCGCAGAAACGACGGCGATCACTGAAGACTCACCGATCTGCAGCTGCCCCGTGCGGTGTATCAAGACAACACGACCGACGTCAGGCCATCGCGTGCGGAGCTCATCACCGATTGCCTCAAACCGCTGTACAGCCTGCTCCTCGTAGGCCTCATAGGTGAGGTACTCGACGCCGTCTCGGCCCTCAGCATGGTCGCGGATCGTCCCGCTAAACAACACAACGGCGCCACAATTCGGGCGAACGGACCACGAATACGCCTCGCCGATCGGAAGTTCCTGATCAGTCAGGCCGAACCAATTGTCACCATTTGCCGGGGCCTTCACGGCCAATATGGTAGTCGTGGAGTCCTAAACGTCAGGTTCCCGCAACACATTTGACGCCACTTCGTTATCTATTGAATGAGCCAACGCCACACGACGGGTCGACCTCGCCGCCGGAACGGCGAGGTCCCGCGATCAGGTGTTGAGAGCCAGGCACTACAGTTTCATTCCCGTGGACAGTGCACCGCTCCCCCCACACGAACGTACGTGGCGACACCCCTCAGAAATGGGTGCATCCACGGTCGCGCCGGAAACCACTCGTAATACGCGGGCAATGACGGCCATGGCAGCCACCGTTGCCGTTGCCCTCGTCGCTGCTCTAGCCATCACGCTGACCCCTCGGCAGACCACAACCACCACCGCTATCTCAGCAACAACGATGCCACCAGCATCGGCAGTGCGAGACGGCGGCAACACAACATTTGCGACGGCAGAACCAATTCGGACGATCATGCTTTCAGGCGCAACGGCAGTTCCGCATGCGATTTCAGACGTGCCGTCAGCAGCGTTTCAATCGCCGCCGTACAACAGGAACACTGAGCTCAAGGCCGTCTTGCCGGACCTTCACGACCGGGTCACCGTACTAACCGAGCAGTTCGCGTACTCGGTAGCTTGGCGAGACGTCAGCCAACTCAACCTGACCGAATCTGCCATCGTGGTCGATCATGAGGGCACGATCGTCGGCCACCTCGACGCCGGGCGACTCACTGTTAGTCATGACCTGCGCGTCGGCGCGACGATCAACCTCGACTGATCAGACAAAGCCAGCTCTAGCGTTAGGCCTGGCGGCGCCGCCACCAGCGTCGGCCAACAACAACGCCAATGATGGCGACGATCGATATCAGCCCTGCGCCAGCGCCAAGTGCTAGCTCCTGGCGGCGCTTTGGCGAAATCATCGTCCACCAGCGAGCCTCGGTACCCTCGACATACGCTTGTTCGTTCGTCACCGTTGGACGCCAGCCTTCAGCGACCAAACGGCCATTCGACACGACCCACGCCTCATGCGTGTAGGACCGGAGACCCGGAGGAATCGGCCCCCGCTGAAATCGCCACCGCAAGCTGCTGAGCACCTCGGAGGCTCGCTCGGGGAGCGGCAGCCGCAAACCTTCGCCGGACAGGGCACGCACACGCTCCCCCGCAATCCAGCCGTCAGGAGCCACGTTGAAAACGCCGTCGAGACGCTGCTGGATCGAAATCACGATGGCCGCCGCAAGGTCATCAAGGTGCACGTACTGCGATGGTGGGTCGTCTTCGGCGAACCGCTTACCAAGCCCTGACACCAACGCCCCGGCGAGGCGCGAGTTGCCGTCACCTGCGAGAGAGATTGCTGGACGGAGCACACAAGTTCGGCGACCGCTTCGACTCCTCCGCCACTGTTCGACAAGTTCCTCAGCCGATGCAAGTTGCCGTGCAAAGACAAACTCGTTGTCTGGACGAAGCACCGTCTCCTCGGTAAGGGGAAACGAATTATTGGCGTTTGCCCCGTACACCATGGCCGACGAAACGAATACCACTTGATCGGCAACCAACTCATCGGCAATCGACAAAGTGGTTGTTACAAACTGTGTAGCACTTGCGCGATTGATGGCCAGCCAGTCGTGATCGCTACTCGCCATGTCGAGCACGACGTCGACAGTATCGCCTTCCAGGCCGGTGATATCACCGGTTGTTTCGAACACCGTGACGTCGCCCAGCGACTCAAGACCAGCGACAACGCGTCGCTGAAGTGGGCCAGTTGTGCCGGTCAGAACAATGGTTAGCGAGCCCACATATGGTCTGAGATCACGTGTGCCTCGATACGCAGCTCCGGCACCATCCGCACCTGTTGCAGCGTCGATCAGTGCACTCACGACCTTTACGATAGTGCGCGGTTAGGGAGGCGGTTGTGGCGAAAGCTATGTGAAAGCGACTAGCAACCGCCGCGGTGAAGCACTCCGGCGGACGTATCATCGTTCCATGGACGACGGCAACGACGACTCCATCACTCCAAAAGATGGAAGCGGTGAAGGCGACTTCAATCCATTTTCAGGCATGCCGCTCTTCGGCGACTTGTCGCGAGCCCTATCTGGTCAGGGCCCACTCAACTGGGACGCTGCCCGCCAGTTTGCGCTGCTAGCAGCCAGCGGTGGCGACATGGCTGGCATGATGACCGGTGGGGGCGCTCCGATCGCAACGGCAAACATCGACCCTTCTGTCCGGATTAAGTATGCGGAACTTGGGAACATCGCGCGCCTGCACGTTGCCGATGTAATGCAACTCCCGGTCGCAGACGCCGAACCCGAGGTTGCGACCGCTGAACAGTGGGCGGTGCAGACACTTGACGCCTATCGCCCCCTCTTTAATGACCTTGCAGCATCACTGGGACAGACCGATGATGTTGCCACCGATGCCTCCACTGACCCGATGGCGCAGATGATGGCCGGACTCAGCAAAATGATGGCGCCTGCCATGATGGGTATGAGCGTCGGATCCATGGTAGGCGGACTTGCGCGCCGGGCGTTCGGCGTATACGACCTCCCAATCCCTCGTGCGACGCCTGCCCTCGTCGTCGTGCCTCCAACAATCGACGCTTTCGCAGCAGAGTGGGAAATTCCGCTCGATGAGATGCGTTTGTGGGTCATCGCACACGAGCTGGCGGGACACACGCTGTTGTCAATCCCCCACATTGCTGAACACCTGCGATTGCTCGTCCAGCGCCACGTCGGCGCGTTCCAACCTGATACGTCTGCGATCTCGGACAAACTCAGCGGTCTCGACATGGATCCATCCGAGCCAATGGCCGCCATGCAAGCAGCCTTTGGCGACCCTGAGGTGCTCCTGGGCGCAGTCCGGTCCGAAGAACAGTTGGCGATGGAGCCGCAACTTGATGCCGCTGTTGCTGTGACCATCGGCGTGATCGACTGGGTCGTCGACGCAGTTGCCGCCCGGATCATCGGCGGCAGTGCACTTCAGATCGCCGAGGCTGTTCGGCGCCGCCGCGCCGACGCTTCGCCTGACGATCTCTTTGTCGAGCGGTTGCTTGGCATTCGACTCGGTGCAGGGCAAACGGCTCGGGGAAAGGCATTCGTGCAAGGTGTGGCCGATCGAGCCGGCGAGAACGGACTCGCACCGTTGTTCATTTCGGTCGACGCAATGCCGACCCCGAACGAGATCGAAGCGCCGGGCCTCTGGCTGGCCCGCGTCGCTGTGACTGACCTCGGTTGAACTGCTGGCGACGTCGGGCACCGACTCGACTTGTACCCACCACCAGGTTCACCAGAGTTCCCAGCGCCACTATGCCGACGATGAGAAAACCGAGCGGACCAGACACCTGAATTGCGACCGCCATGAACGCTGCAGCCGCCCAAGCGAACTGGAATTGAGTTTCAAACTTTGCAAACGCTCGGCCCTGGTTGGCTCCTGGGGCATCGCGTTGCACGATGCTTTCGAAGCTGAGCCGTCCAATTGCCGCGACCAGGTTCAGCGCACCGGCGAGCATCACCCCGCCGACCGGACCGCCGAGTAGGGCGGCCCCAATGCCAGATGCGCCGACAATGGCCAATGCACTGATCAGCATCGTTTCTTCGCGCATCCGGTTGCGTAAAAGGGGCGCGATCGCGTTGCCGACCATAACGACGAGCGCCGAGACGCCGACAACAGCAGCGAACCACAGGGCGCCTTGATCCTGCTCTCGCAGCCAAAATGCCAAGTGGAAGAAGGTGAAGCCCACGCAGGCGCGCAACACCGTCATCGTGATGGCCCCATTATGAAGGCTGCCTGACCTCAGTTGCACTGACTCCTCGCTGTCGACAGCGTGGGCGGCGATTACCTCTGGTGGCAGGCGGGTGGCGCTGAGAAACGCTCCACCGAAAATGAGCGCCCCGTAAATCAACGTCGCTGGCGCACCGATGACCTTCAGAAGAATTGCCGCTGGAATCACTGCAACCATGCCGGTGATCCCAGCGATTAGACCGAGTTTCGAGTTGGCCTCGACGAGTTCGTCTTCTGACCTCACAGTCGACGGCACGAGTGCAGACTTCGAGATCACGTAGCCCTTTTGTAAGACAAGACTGGCGAATACGAGTGGGAACAGCGCAAGTGCGTCGATGTACTTCGCCATCGAGAGCAGCAGGACCACACGAATCACTGCAATGATCTGGATAACGAGCCGCCGCCCGCCTGCGGCCCGATCGATGAGTGGGCCGATCAACGGCGAGACGAACAGGAACGGGGCGAAACCGATCGCAAGGAACAGCATCACGCGGGCCCGCGCCGCTGTGAGGTCAATGTCGAAGAACAGAGAGTCAGCGAGTGCGATGACCATCGCTGCGTCGCCACCCATCATCAGCGCATGAGTGATCGCTAGGCGCCGGAACTTCGACGTCGTCGGGGCGACGTCGGGTGTCTCTCGCTCCACCTCTCCTATCGTACGCGTGAACAACCTCTCCCGAGTTGCGTCACTAGAACGATTTGGGCAGTTTCATGTTCAAGAATCCGTGGTCATCGGCTATCTTCCTATCCTTGTATGGCCGTTTCCACTCAAGAGAAACCGACTCGTTTTGACATGCCGACTTGGATGCGTTCGGCTTTGGTCTTTGGCCTCATTTACAGCTTCCTCGTTGGCGTGTCCGCCCTTGAAAAGGGAATTAAGATTATGGGCGAGGACACCCAGGAACGGCTGTTCTCCGCCGTGGACAACCCGCTCGCCGGGCTAAGCGTCGGGATCCTCGGCACGGTGCTCGTCCAGTCGTCGTCGGCGTCAACATCGGTCATCGTTGGCCTGGTGGCAACCAAAGGAATCAGCGTTGAAGCGGCTATTCCAATGATCATGGGTGCCAACATCGGCACCACAGTCACCAACACGTTGGTATCGCTTGGTTCAATCCGACAGTCGAATGAATTCAAACGCGCTTTCGCTGCAGCCACGGTGCACGACTTCTTCAACGTCATGGCCGTTGGAGTCCTTCTGCCGATCGAATTACTGACTGGCGTTATCTCAAAAATCGCCACCTCAATTTCCGATCGGCTTGTCGGCACGGCGGGCACCGAGTGGAAAAGCCCAGTCAAAGCATGGGTCAAGAAGCCTGTCGGGTGGATCGTCGATGGCTGGGAAGCAGTCGGGTTAAGCGGCAACGTTCTCGGCACCATCGTCGTGCTGACCGGACTTGCGATAGTACTGCTCTCACTCACATTCATCACTCGGAACATGCGCGAGCTTGTAGCGGACAGAGTCGAGAAGTCGGTGAACAATGTGCTTGGTAAAGGGTCCGGCTCAGTTGCCATGCTGCTCGGTCTCGTGATCACAATCGCAGTTCAGTCATCAAGCATCACCACGTCAATTCTGATTCCGCTAGCCGCTGCCGGGGTCCTATCGCTGCGAAATGCCTACCCCGTCACGCTGGGCGCCAATGTAGGCACAACAATCACCGCCTTACTTGCGGCACTCGCAGCCTCCGTTCCCGAAGCGCTGACCGTGGGCCTGGCCCATACGACATTCAACGTCCTCGGCATTGCGTTGCTCTATGTTCCTCGCTTCATTCGCTATGTGCCTGTCCTGCTCGCCGAGGGTCTCGCCACCGTTGCAGTCAAGAGCCCCGTTTGGGCCGTCGTCTACGTAATGACGGCATTCATTGTCCTTCCCCTCGTCGGTCTGTTGCTCCTGCAATGAGCCAGCAAAGGGAACGTTTTTCATTCAAAGATCACGAGGGAGTAACTCGGTCATGGTGATGTCATTCTTTAGCAAGCGTGAGAGCGGTCTCGACCACATTGTGGCGCAGGCGGTCGGAATGCTCGGCAACGCTCGTCACTCCTTTGACCTGGCCACGTTGGCGTTGCTCACCAACACCGACACCGCAGCGGTTGAAGCCGACATCCGTGAGACGGACGAGCGCATTAATAACATGGAGCAACAATTACGTGCCGAACTGGTCGTGCACGTCACCGTCCAGGGCTCAACAGATATCGGCTCTGTGCTTGGCATGATCCTGCTACTTAAGAAAATCGAGCGCATCGGCGACCAGGCAACGAATGTGCTCGACCTTGCAGAGAGCGGCGTGCGCCTGGCGGGTGAACCCGACACCGAGGCAATGCTGGCCGAACGTGGCCTGATATCGACCATGTTCGGGGAGGCAGCCGACCTGCTGTCCGAGCCCGACGTCGAACGTACCGAGGAATTCGCCGAACGTGTGCTCGCTGTTATCGCAGAGCACCAAGCGAAGATCGAGAGCTACCTTCACTCCGACCGACCCGGTCGCGAGGTAGTGCCGCGGGCAATCTACTACCGCTACCTAAAGCGCATCGTTGCCAACCTGCTTGGCATAGTCCGCACCGCCGCCGAGCCCCTTCCCCCCGCCAATCAACCCGACGACAAAGACGACTGACCCCTTCTCAAACCGAACGCGCTCATATTGCTTGAACTTGCACGAGGCCAAATGTAGGAAAGCAGGGATTGTGACGTCAGCAGTCTCTCCGACCTTGCGCGATGAGAACGTACGGATAGGTGTGCGAAACTCCCCTCAGCGGGTGTATTTGTACCCGAGGCCGCGGATTGTCGTGATGAGGACAGGGTTGCTTGGGTCGGCCTCGAGCTTGCTCCGCAACCGCTTGATGTGCACGTCAAGAGTTTTGGTATCCCCGACGTAGTCGTACCCCCAGATCCGATCGATCAGGGTCTCGCGCTGCAAAACTCGCCCAGCGTTTATCAACAGCAGGTGGAGGAGCTCGAATTCCTTCAACGGCAGCACGACGTCGTCGCCATCCAGCGTGACGCGAAAGGCATCAGGGTCGAGCGACACGCTGCCGACTTCGATCGCTCCGCTCCCCAGGCCAACCGACGACTCAGGGGTCTCAGGCGAACGCCTCAGCACAGCGCGCATGCGAGCAGCGAGTTCACGAATGCGATACGGCTTGGTGACGTAGTCGTCTGCGCCCACCTCAAGGCCAACCACAGTGTCAATCTCTGCACTCTTGGCCGTCACCATGATGATGGGAGTTCGACTCTTTTTGCGGATTTGGCGGCACACGTCGAGACCAGACAATTTCGGCAACATCACATCGAGCAGCACTAAGTCAGGCGACACCGCATCAAATTTTTCGAGCGCCTCTGCACCGTCGACAGCAACGTGCACCGTGAATCCCTCGCGAGCAAGTCCAACATTGAGTGCTTCAACAAAGGACGGCTCATCCTCGACAACTAGAACCACAGCGTCACTCATCAGACAGACTCACTTTCGTCGGCTGCGACGCCACTGGGGATGTGTTCGCAGACTCAATCAATCGGGCTGGAAGGCGGAATGCAAAGGTCGATCCTTCTCCCTCGTGGGACTCAACGGAGACGACTCCACCGTGGTTGTTCGCTACATGGCGAACGATTGCCAGACCCAGACCGGTTCCACCGGTCTCACGGGCTCGGGCCTTGTCCACGCGATAGAAGCGCTCGAACACTCGGTCGATGTCAGCAGCAGGGATGCCGACGCCTTGATCGATCACCATCACTTCGACCCACCGCTCGTTGAGGCGAACACTGATCTGCACCATTGCGCCATCGTCGCTGTATTTAACGGCGTTCTCGACCAAGTTGCCGATCGCAGAGGTCAACTGCGGGCGGTCAGCACGGATCCGCAGAGTTTCCGGGGTTTCGATTGATTCCACTTCAACCTGGCGTCCGTCGGCGGCCATTCGGCCGCGTGTCACCGCTTCGGCGATGACCTCGGCCAGGTCGACCGAATCGTCGAGGTGATGGCTCGATTCGATGCGGGACAACTCCAAGAGGTCGTCGATGGTCCGAGCGGCCCGGTGCGATTCTTCGACCATCCGAGTCGACAGCGTGCTGACCACAGCCCCATCGGGTTCGTCTGCCAGCATCTCTGCGAGGACAGCAATGGCGCCGACCGGCGTCCTCAGTTCGTGCGAGATGTTTGCGACAAAATCGGTGCGCATCGAATCAATGCGCACCCTCTCGCTGATGTCGTCGATCGTTGCTACCGCTCCGCCATCAGGAGTCGGCATGGCCTCAATGCTGAAAGTCGTCTTCGGGGGACCTTGCAAGTCGACGATGGAACCGACCGGCTTGCCAGACTGCGTCTCAGCGAAAAGCTGTTGCAGATGCGCGTCAATAATTACTCCGCCATGCGTCCCGTTGAGGGCATCGGCAGACGCGTTGCGATAGGTCGTCTTCAGCGACGAATCGCACATGACTACGCCCATCTGAAGACGATCGACAGCCCCGCGCAAACCGCGTGCCAGCTCCGAAGCGATTTCACCCTTGGCGTCCGTGGGCCGCGCTGTCGAGTGCGTGTTCGACGCTGTGATCGATTCAAAGCGCTCGCGCCCATCGCGGGCCCGTTCAACCGCTCGTCGAGCAAGAAACAGACCAACTACAACGCCGAGCGCTACGCCGATCAACAACGCCAGGGCCGTCGACAAATCAAGCATTGGCTACGACGGCGACTTCGGGCGGGTCGTTGTCGCTTTCAGCGTAGGGATGTTCCGGAACCCAGCCGTCGACAATGTAGCGAACGCGGTCGCCGACGTTCACCGCATGGTCGCCTATGCGCTCGAAAAATCGCGCTACAACTGCCAGCTGTACGGCGACTTGCAGGTCGATGTTGCCTGCTGCGTGACTTTCGAAAATGACTTGGATGAACTGGCGTTGGAGGTCGTCGAGATACGAGTCCGTGTCATGCAAGGCCGCTGCCCGCAGGCCGTCGAGGTTGAGATACGCCTCGGTTGCCTCTTTGAACAGAACGGTCGCCTGATCGCCCATCTTCTGAACGACACCGCGCAGGTCGGGATCGAGTTCGTGGCCGTATATCCGGCGAGCTGCTTTGCAGATGTTGACGCACAGATCTGCGGACCGTTCGACGTCCGCAACGATCTTGATGGCCGACACGAGCGATCGGAGATCGGACGCAACCGGGGCCTGGAGTGCGATGCTCGTGAAACAGCGCTCTTCGAGTTCTACTGCCTTCGCGTCATACTCGGCGTCGCCAAGGATGACGTATTCGGCTGCCTGGAGGTCACCGTCCAGCAAGATTTGGGTGGCCCGGGGCACCAACTCCGTGACATCTGCACTCATCTGCGCGATACCTTTGCTGATCTCGGCAAGCTGTTCGTGGAAGTTCGATCGCAGTTCATTCATCAGCCGAACCTCCCGGTGACGTAGTCCTGAGTCTCTTGCTGCGTGGGATTGGAGAAGATCTTCTCGGTCGAATTCATCTCGATCAAATTGCCGGGCTTTCCCGTTCCCGCTATTGAGAAGAAACCAGTGCGGTTTGAGA
>Ga0315320_10000198_pt1 | contig 48116 bp, 40 predicted proteins | sample M140m21515metaG_FD_203458 | JGI IMG/M metagenome (GOLD analysis project Ga0315320, IMG submission 203458) | Ammonia-oxidizing marine archaeal communities from Monterey Bay, California, United States - M1 40m 21515 | ecosystem: Environmental > Aquatic > Marine > Coastal | place: USA: California... | reverse complement strand
GAAACAGACTGGTCGTCCTTGTTCGAGGGCCGCACTGGCTTCACGCTTTTTGGGAAATCACCGAATCCACCATCAAGCGAGTTCAAGCTTCAATGAGGGAACAGTGGCATACGGCAAAACCAATTCTCCGTTTATTGGATTCTCCTGAAAATAAAGAAGAGAGCGCTGTTGAACGTGTCATCAGGGAAATTGAAATTCATGGTGGAGTAAAAAACTGGTTTATTGATCTACGACAACCGATGTCCTGCCGAGTTGAAATTGGGTATAAGTCCCGATGTGGTGATTTTTATAGATTATGCAAAAGCAATCATGTTTCAGCTGCTCCGCCCGATCGCAAAGACTCTCTCAGCATTCATTGGAAAGACATTGATCCAGACTTTTCGAAAATCTTTTCACTCAGTGGAGGCTATTCGAAAAACGATGAAGCGGAAGAAGTCCGAAATCTTTTCCAAGAGCATCTCGGGCGACCACTCCTGCCTCCAAAACCCAGCCAGCAGGCACTTGATCACACACATGCCGGAGAGGGCGTAGAAGGGTTTCCGCTAGAAATTAAGGCAGAAGTATCGCTTCTCGGCTCCACAGAGAAGGGCGCTCGCGTCTCTATTCAAGGAGAACCACTCAATGTTGCTGATGATGGGAGTTTTCGTATCCGGATCGACATGCCGAATCGGCGACAAGTTATCCCGATCTCTGCACTTTCCGCGTCTGGCCTCGAACACCAGACTCTTGTTGTCGCTGTAGAGCGAAACACCCGACTGTTAGAATCACAACCTACCAGTGAAACAAGAGAGCCGTAATTCGTCAAGTTTTTCATATTCAAAAGGAAAGATGTGGAAGCACTGCTATTCATTGGGCTGCAAACCGCTATCATGGAGATGCTGGGTACGATCGTTTAAGACTTGTACCCCGCTGACGACCTGTGCTCCAGGGTACGGGGCGGTAAGTTTTCTGCTATGCCCGTGATGTGTCGAACCATGCCGGTGAGCTCTTAATGAGGCTCGTTGGGTGCCAAATATGGCTCCGGTCGCTTGCTGTGCCGAGACGATGAAGCAATTTATCGTGTTCGGATGCAATCCCCGGGTTGCTGAGGCACCCTCCTTTTAATTTGGCGAGCTCTCTGCATTCCGCGGCACCACGACATTACGGTGGATTGCTTATCGCCCCGTGGTTTTGAGCGTAACCAAAGCCTTACCCTTTTTTCTCGTACGATGTTTCTATCGAATTCGCTCGAGTGTTTTCAACCTGCTCAAGCATTTGCACGCCGACTGTAACGGCCGTTATTGCTATTGCAGAAATCCAACCCACACCGAGTCCTATGGCAATGCGTAGACAGAGAAGGCTACCAGCCTCATCTTCCATCCCTTCCAACAGGCCCGCAAGGCCGATGACCAACACGATCACCACCGGAAGCAACAGCCCCAAGACAACCGACCATGCGAGCACACGATGTAAAACAGAAAGCATGAAGTGTCAAATCCTTGCAGCTTTAGGCGACCCATGTGCCAACGGTGTAACGAGTGATGATTTGTACGAATCAGGCCGATCTATAAGAATAGCCCGTAGGTGCTCACGGACGACTATCCCGCTTTCCTCGAGCTTCTCAATACGCTACCAGAATAATGATTCACTTTTCCTCAACGTCAACCCGCAAAATCCTCGGATCATTGACCACCCGGATTTCACCCTATTTCTGCATAGTTTTACTTACCTTTGCTAGCTCCAGGCCGTCAGCCGCTGATCGTGTGACTCTTGACGACGGACGTGTTCTCGAAGGCACTATATCGCTTCTTCCCGGGATAAGCGTTGACCCCCGAGACAACGAAGATGCGGGGTCGACTGTTGTCATGTGTGATAATGGCCTGACGCGGACGTTCATTTCGAAGAAGCGAATTATTGGTGCCGCTGACGAAGGCGGCAATCAATCCGAGGAAGAAATCAACGTGTTCCAGCGTGTGCCAGAAAGTGGCCGTCGCTTATCAAGCATTGGCACCGTTGTGTCCTCAACTCCGTTCGACGATTTTGGGCGGCGTGTCATCACTCTTTCGACACCAGGTGGTCTCCTTGACCTCGTGCAAGGCATTACCAAGATAACACCTCGTTGGATTTCAGTGGAGGGCCTTATCACTGAACATCCACTACGTCTCGACATGCGTATTGCTACATCATCCGTGCCTCGAGAAACCCTCCGCCGCATTGTAGAAAAGCAAATCGATGCTCAGGATGTTGATGAACGACTTCAGTTTGTTCGCCTTCTTATTCAAAGTGCGAGATACAAGGAAGCAGGCATCGAGCTTCATCGGGTTATTCAGGATTTCCCTTCCTTGAAAAGTCTTCGGAGTCAGCAAAATAATATCGCTAACCTTGCAGCAAACCAACTGCTTGATGAGATCGTACTAAGGCAGCGTTCAGGGCAAGATCGTTTGGTACTTACCCTCCTAGAGAACTTCTCTGTAGAAAATGGGAATGGTGAACTTCTCCAAGCGGTCAAGGAACTACGGGATGAGTACCGAGAACGGCTTGACCGGGCAAACAGTCTTGTTAGCCAAATACGAGACCTCACTGAACACTTGCCTGACACACGTGATCGTAAACTGGCTGGAAACGTAGTCCAACAGATCAGCACCGAACTAACGTTTGAAAGCCTGAGACGTCTGTCTGTCTATCAACGCATCGGTTCAGACGGGCAGTTACCACCTGAACAAGCTCTCTCTTTAGCTATTACAGGGTGGCTTGCTGGAGCAGACTCCTCCCAGATCAATCTCAAACTCGCGATCTCTACAGCGAATGTATCCAATCTCCTCCAACAGTATCTGGTTTCGAAACAACCAAAACAACGATCTGAAATACGGCAACGACTCGATGCTGAGGAAGCTTTTGATCCAAAAACTGTAGCCGCTGTCGCTGCTAATATGGTTCGGCCAGCCGCACCTTTAAGTGTCCGTGACGACGGCTTTTTTGATATTGAAGTTCCACTGCCACCTCAGGAAGCAGAAAACAAGGCAAACCGGCGGTGCTTGGTGCAGCTACCTCCGGAGTATGACGCGAGGCGACGCTACCCAGTTATTATCTCCCTACATTCTGCCTCTACCACACCTCTTCAACAACTCGAATGGTGGGCTGGAGCACCGACTGCTGCGGGTCGAAGGGAGGGACAGGCCGGGCGGCATGGCACCATCATTGTCGCGCCAGAATGGGCCACCAAAACACAAGTCGGTTATCATTATTCAGCAGAAGAACACTCTGTAGTTCTCTCCGCTTTACGTGAGGTTTCCCGACAATTTTCTATTGACTCTGATCGAGTGTATCTTTCCGGCCACTCCATGGGTGGCGATGCTGCATGGGATATAGGACTCGCACACCCAGACCTGTGGGCGGGCATTATCTCTGTGTCTGGAAAAGCGGGGCGATACGTTCACCACTACCACCAAAACGCCAAACGACTCCCAATCTACATTGTGTGCGGTGGGCTTGACCACAATACTTTTTCTACGAATGAAATGGACCTCGATCGCTATCTAAAAAAAGGCTTCGATCTCACCTATGTCGAATACCGCGGTCGTGGTCATGAGCACTTCTCAGATGAACTTCTAAAAATTTTTGACTGGACGAGCCGTCGAACGAGGTCCACATTCCCAAAAGAAATTGATGCTGTAAGCATGCGTCCTTGGGATCGCTTGTTCTGGTGGATTGAAATGAATTCTCCACCACAGCGAACAATGGTGATGCCAAGCGACTGGCCACCAACACAATTCGGGAGACCTTTTGCGCTTTCAGCAAAAGTTACTGCCAGCAATAGAGTCACAGCGAGGTGTGGTGCTGAAGAAGTACGTATCTGGTTATCGCCGGAAATCGTAGACTTTCAACGACCGTTGACTATCAACCTAGGGACGCGGCGAATCCATCAAGGCAATATAACTCCTGATATTGACACCCTCCTCGAAGACCTACGAAGCCGATGCGACTACCAGCATCCATTCTGGGCCGTTGTCACAAATAAGTCATCGCCCACACAATGAATATCCTCAGGTAGTACGGCCATCATTCAACTTACTTTACGGCAGTTTCCTGATTCTGTTGACTTGTCGTCACTGAGGGCAGCGTAATCCCACCCAGAAACCATCCGTTATCTTGGTTTTTCATTACAAAACCAGTTGTGCCAAAATATTTTTCAATAAGAGTGAAGTCGGGCAATGTACTTCCATCAATTTTTTGATCACGAACACTGCCTGGTTCTCCATCACCCAGAAGACTATTAAGAAGCTGCCCTGTCACACTTTTTGACTTTGGCATTGAACCACGTTTTAACATTTCGAATGCCGGTCGTATCGACTCGCCAGAACGACCGAAGCCCCACAGAATCGACGGCGAAGGATACAGTTTCTTAAGAACGGTATTCATTGTTTTGTAATCAGCCATATTTGCGAGAGACTCACTATCGCTGGTGGCAAGCACTCGCTCAAGAATATCTCTGTGTGATGCTATCAGCAAATGACCATGGGCAACGGTCACTGCCGAATGCGGCAAGAGCTTTTCCTCCTTTTCACGCAGTCGGCGGCGTCGAGCATCACCGCTATCCTCCTCTTGGTCCGCGTGTGCAACAATACCACCAGGAGTCTCTATCTCAAGCGTAGGAATCTCCATTGAACGATCAATCAGCTCCCAGATAACAAGACCATTTGACTCAATCCGCCGCATATCGGGATCCGTGGCCATACTTTTCCCAACCGTGGCGGCAACCTTCTCCGGATCAATCGCCTCGATCGCAATTACAAGTCGGTCGCTATCAACGTCTATCGGCTCCTCAAAGTCACCAATAAGCGTCACCTTTTTTCCCAGACACGCAACGAGATCTGCCTCGACGTCGATCTGTGGACCATCAGGATCCTCTTTCAAGGACGCAATGACATCATCAAAGACACCTTTCTCGCCGACAACATCATCGACTAATGATTCGGCCGACTGAAAAGCCGTCTGAATATCCCACTTCAAAGAAGACCAGCTTGATACTCCGGCAGGGACCCAGTCGAACGGCTGAATCTCCTCACTATCAGGAAACCGAAGCATGCGGGCAGCAAGGTCGTATCGATCTACTGACAGAGGGTCTCGTCCGGGCAGTGGTGGGGCATAGACAATCGTCTGATGACGCATTTGGAAAGGTCCATCATCAAACATGATTGCTCCACCCATCGCTTTGACCGCGTCAAATCCCTGACGACCAAGTATCTCAACGTAGTCCGGCCCTTTCTGCCGTTTGTTCGTTGGGTGAGCTGATTTATAGGCAGCAGCAAATGCAAAGGGATTAATGTACCAACGCAACTTAGAGTTCTCAGGGCCAAGGCCTTTAAGCGATCCCTTGCTGACATTCTTAAATTGTTCTGTAGAAGCAAGACAATCTTCCCGTCCACTTTCCAAAACTGCAAGAACATGGCTCACCTGAACTGGATCATCTCCAACGACTAAAGCTTTCCCCTCATGCACTACCGCCACAACTTGCTCCTGCGGCTCAACGGCATCCGTATTGTCTGCACTTGGGCTCTCCTGTGGGAGTCGATAGACCCGTATTTTTTTCTCATAGTCAGCCAAACGTTCAGCTTTTTGTTCAAGCAAACGTGTTTCGATTTCATCCAGCAGTTGTTTCGTCTCCTCTTCATGCCCAGTAGTGTCTACGAGAAGGACGGTTGCTAAACGACCGGCTTCAGGAACGATGGCCGCGATGGCAATCTCACCTCCTGGAACTTGCCCAAGGTCTTCGATCGTAAGCCCTAATTTCCCAAGCCTTTGTTTTCCAGCCTTTGAAAGCTGTTCGCGGAAGCTTTTCACAAAAGCTTCCATGTGAGGATCACGAATGAGTTTGCCGTACTGCGTACGATCAAAACTTTTACTGAATGCATCGGGATCAGCAATGTTGATCCACGCCACGGTGGTATCCGGAAAAACATTTTGGCTCTCTGGAAATGCGGGATCAGCAGCCCACGCGGTCCCTAGGCAAAAGACAGTTAGGTGGAACACAAGCACCCAACCAACATTCACTCTCAAAATGTACTTATTTATCATCGGAAGGCACCAAGCCTGTCTTCGATCGCTCGTTGTACGGTCCACAGATCAGCTCCTTTTGAGTCCGGCACCCTAGCTAAGATGAATACCGAACATAACTCCGAAAACCAAAGCTTTGACAAATTTAAAGTCAACAACTGACGGCCAAACGACCGTTTACTAAAACCTTACGGATACAGGACTCGGAGTGTGTCAGGCTTTCCCATTTATCTCAACATCAACTTTCCCGGCGAAACCTTACCAAAACAGTGTTTCTACCCACATTTTCCAATCAGGCTCGTCTTACCCGGTGTCTAGCTATTAAAACCAAAGCTTCAACACGTCCAATGTCACCCAGCTTCCTCCGAGCCAAGTCGCAAGGACTAGGGCGAACACCGTTTCACTCCGGACTCGAGAGCTGTGGAATACTAGACACACAATCCAAGTCAACAACACATTCATTGTGAGACAACCGGTGGCCCGCAGAGCATTGTCAGCTCCAGGAGTACCGTAGGCAGTAAGCGACACCACAAGAGGGGGCCATAGAATAATGACTCCAGAACTCATTAAAGCCGTTGTCGCTTGGGATCCACGGTGTGGAATGGTGAGCATTTCCCACCATCGCACAGCATGCCTTGCCGTTACGAGGCGATCCCAACCATGTACGACTCGATAGCCGTCCAATAAACACGCAGCTGGAATAGCTATCGCACCGTACACAATGCTCGCAAGGATTTCGTACCGTGGAACAGGTGACGCTGTCAAAAGCAACCAGCACACCATAGCCAAAAGAAGAACGCCTATCGAGATAATCCGTACGCTCTGACGCCACGGCGATCGTGATGGGAGGATTCCGAGTAGACCGATCGATGAGAAGATCTCGTGCTCATGTAAATCAATCACTGGCTTCTCACGATACAGAAAGTTTTCGAAAGGCTCCGTATAGCCACCTGGGAATATCTTCCGAAGACAAAGAAATACACCACTCAGACACGTCCACACCCCAACGAGAACACATGGTGCCGTCCAGGCAAGCCCTATTGGCATGAACGTAAACACCCACCCGAATACAGCAATCGCTGTCCAGCCGGTTAATAATGTTCCAGAAAAAGCATCTGCGACCAAGAAACCTGCTGCATAAAAAAGAATGATTGTGAGCGTGGTCAGGGCGATGATAAGACCCGCTTCAAATGCTCTAGACAGAAGTCCTTCAAACCCGTCTGGTGCCAACACCCCTAATGCCAAAAGTCCAACCAGAAACCCCACACATGGCCAGAGTAATCGAAAGATCTGCCATTGAATTCCATGCGGCAACTCAGAGCTAGCCTCAATGCCACTGCTCGAAAACCAACGCTGTGCACTCGCATTCGATGACCATAATGACAATGATGCTGGAACCTCTCCAATACCAATGGCAACCGCTGCAGTGAGAAACGCAAGGCCAAAAAACGGCATACCAGGTTGGTTCGGTGCTGCCATTGCAACGAGCATCGAGAGCCAAAACGAAACCCACGACGCCGGGCGAAAGCAGTCGTGCGCGAGCCAAATCCTCATTTCAGTAGAAGACATCTCAACCTGACTCTCAAACTATCAAGTCTTTCGACACATTCGCAAACACTAGTTTCTCGGTCGAACACCACCTTGAACCCTGAGTGGCAGACCAACAATCCTGAGAAACCCTTCAGCATCAGTCTGATCATAGGATCCGCCGGCTTCCATAGAAGCAATTGCTGCATCATAGAGACTCTGTGAACTTTCTCTACTTTTCACAAGAATGTTCCCTTTATAGAGGTTCAGTTCGACGCTGCCTGTAACCGGCTGCTGTGCTTCGCGAATAAAGGCAAGAAGCGCATCCATTTTTGCGCAGTACCAGAAGCCGTAGTACACCGATTCGGCAACTTCTGGTGATAGGCGGTCGCGTAAATGAACCAGATCTCGATCAAGAGTTAGTTGTTCGATAAGCCGGTGTGATTCATACAAGAGAGTCATACCTGGGGCTTCATAAACACCCCGGCTTTTCATACCAACAAAACGATTCTCGAGAATATCAATCCGACCAATACCGTTACGGCCACCGATTTCATTAAGTCTCAGTACCATTTCATGGGAAGCAAGAGTCTCCCCATTAAGCCTCACCGGAATACCAGACTCAAAATCAATTCGAATTGTCTCAATACTATCCTTAGCCTGCTGCGGTGAAACAGACATGCCAAAATCAACAAGTTCATAACCGTCTGTGTGAAGTTCTTCCAGAAGGCCTGCTTCATAACTCGTATGCAGGCAGTTTTCATCGGAACTGTAGGGCTTCGCCTTTGACGCTTTCACCGGAATTGATTTTTCATCACAAAATTCAATAAGTTCCTTACGCCCTGGGAAACGATTCCGAAAGGACTCAAGCCGCCAAGGGGCGAGAACTTCGATGGATGGATCGATGGCTTCAGCCGCCAGCTGAAATCGGCACTGATCATTTCCTTTACCTGTTGAGCCGTGGGCGAATACTGTCGCACCCTCTGCATGTGCAAGATCGACACAGACTTTACTAATGAGGGGCCGAGCTATGGATGTTCCCAGCAGATATGTTCCCTCATAACGAGCCTGCCATTGCATCGTTGGGAACGCAAAGTCTCGACATAATTCCTCTCTCACATCGACTAGGATTGCTTTTGAAGCACCACAAGCACGGGCTTTTTCAAGTGTCGCTTCTCTGTCTTCACATGGCTGCCCTAAATCGACATAGACGCAAATGACTTCATATCCTTGTTCAATCAGCCATCCTAAAATAACGGAGGTATCAAGCCCGCCAGAGTAAGCGAGAATGCATTTTTTCATTCGACATGTTCCTAATTGTGAAAACAGATGGAGAAGAACTCTTCAAATGTGACAAATTTTTCCGCCGAGGCAATGTGTACCCATCAAGCCTGCTGACTCATGACAGAAACAGTCGCAAAAGGTGTCTGAACGTAACGCATTTCTATCAACACCACGCTCTTTCACACTTCGTGCACCATTGCCATATTGTGACCACCAGCTCCAAACCCTATGCCTGCGACAAGCACAATTCGGTCTCCTCTCTCCAGACGTCCATCCTTCAAACCCCAGTCACAGACATGGTTAAGCAACTGATTCACGTCGGCACCTACCGGAACAACAACTGGCGTTACACCCCAGTACAACGTCATTTGCCTGAGAGTCACGGGATCATCGGTGAGTCCAACCGTGGGAACAGCACCGCGATGCTTAGACCGGGCAATAGCGGTAACACCACTTTTACTTGCAACAACAAAGAGTCTCGCGTCGAGCTCTGCTGCAATTCGACTTGCCCCTTCGACAACTGCCTGCGTAATTGGATGAAGCCCATGCATCAAATGTTGTGGACGTGGGAGGAATTCATTCCCAGCCGTCCCAAGGCGGCTTCTACCAAGTAGCTCTTCCAAGTACTGCCGTCTTGACTCGAGGTATTGCCGTTCCGTCGACTGTGCAATACGTCGCATCATTTCAACAACACGACGAGGATGATCACCTATTGCAGTCTCTCCCGACAGCATACACGCATCGGCACCGTCAAGAATGGCGTTTGCTACGTCAGTTGTCTCAGCACGAGTTGGGCGTCTTGAGTGCTGCATGCTATCCAGCATCTGTGTCGCTACAATCACCGGCTTTTGAAACTGCTGACAGACACGAATAATCTGCTTTTGCACCATCGGCATACTTGCGACATCAATTTCAACTCCAAGATCTCCTCGAGCAACCATTACGACATCCGCAACATCAATAATTGACTCAAGATTCTCAATCGCTTCTTGTTTCTCGATTTTAGCCACAACACGTGCTGACGAATTACGTGTACGTAATAATTCTTTGAGAAGATTTACTTCAACTGAACTCCTCACAAAAGAGAGGCTTACAAAATCAGCACCTTCGGAGGCTGCCCATTCTGCGTGTTTCCAGTCATCTGCACTCATTGCAGCCACTGACAAACGAACACCCGGGAGATTGACACCCTGACGACTGCGGACAACTCCCCCCTGAACAACACGGCACCGCACCTCGTTCGATCTCCTCTCGACCACGACAAGGCTAACTGTCCCGTCAGCCAGCATTATCGAGTCCCCTACAGCCACCTCATCAATCAGGGCAGGGTAGGTCGTGACGAAGTGATCTGTCTGTTCACTCGTAGCACCACGAATAAAAAAGAGGTCGTTCCCTTCTACGCACTCAACATGCCCACCAGGGATCTCTCCAAGGCGAATTTTTGGACCTGCTAAGTCAACAAGGACCCCAATCGGGCGGCCAACCTTTTCAGAAACCTGACGGATCATTGCGAGCGTTTCTGTATGCTTACCTACCGAGCCATGGGCCATATTAAGACGAAAAACATCGACACCTCCTTCAACCAGTTCTCGAATTCCCGCTTCTCCGCTGCTTGCAGGCCCAAGTGTGGCAACAATCTTTGTTCGCACCGGAGCCACACGTGGTGACGCGTCAGCCTCGTGCAAGCCTAAATTACTGATAGTACCTTTCACAGAATTCCTTCATGGTCCGAGAAGTCGAGTACGCTTTCACAACAAATACCGTGAGCTAGCATAGCTTACGTGGTACGTTCATCAGAGTCATACACGTCCTTTCCACATTTGTATAAAAACTACCCGATGGCAGACCACAACCCCGATCGTTCTACAAAAGACGACCTCTCGCCTGCGTACTGGCACCGACATCGCTGTCTTATAGCTGGCGGCACTCATGGATTTGGTCTCATTCTAGCCAAAACACTCAGTCGATACGGCGCCACTGTGATGCTTGTCGGTCGCTCGGCTGACGGAGTCCGTAACGCAATTGCATTGTGTGAAGCTGAAGCCCGCACGGCCACCGATTCGACCCAACAGATTCATGGACTCGCTGCTGATCTCAATCAACCAGGAGAGGGAGAGCGTGTTGCAGCTCATTGCCTTCAAAAACTTGGTGGCTGTGACTCATTTTTCTTTTGCATCGGCCAGTCAAGCAGATCCGCAATACTGAGCCTTCCTCCGAAAGAAATACGCAGCTCCATTGAAGCAAATCTGATGACAGCGGTTGAAGTTACTCAGGCTGTTGCTCACCCTGTGTGCCGTGCTCGAGGACATCTTGTTTTTATAAGCAGTCTTGCTGGGAAGTTCGTGACGCCAGCAATGGGGAACTATGCCATTGGCAAGTCCTCACTTGCAGCTTTCGTCGAGGCAGTCCGATTAGAGGCCGAACTCCTTGGCGGCCACGTTCTTCTTGTATCTCCTGGGCCAATAGCTCGCAACAGCCCACGAGAGCCAATCTCCTCTTTCAACCGTTACGATAGCGAAGTTGTAGAGCACGGCCTGCGGGATATCGCAAAACAACCCGGTGGTGGTGCGTCACTACGACTCCTCGACGCAACAAGGCTTGCTCAAGAGATCCTTCTCGCCTGCCGAAAACGCGCCCCGGAACTTGTTCGACCGAAAAAAGCGATGCTTCTCGCTGGGTTGATCGCGTGGTTTCCTTCATGGGGTCGAAAAATACTACATCGATATACGTCCAATGCGTATAAATCCGCCGACGGCAAATAGGCGGTTATCGTACGTGCTCAAGCTCGCAATGAGAATAGGCTGCGGAATTTATTTGTACAATCAGAACCGCCGTCCCTTGCAATGCAAGGTATTTACTTGGAAGGACTGATTGCCCCGGATCCTGCAGCGTCCTTGAGGGCACTCCGAACTGCAGTGAGACGTTTTTGGTCTTCGACTTTTGCTCCGTCGAAATCAACGACATGAAATGCATCAACGATCTGATCGAGATACGTGCTGATTTTTGCTGAACGAACGGAAAACTGATGCTCATAGAGCGTCTTTGAGAGTGAGAGAAGAAGACCATCCGAATCCTCAGCAAACACCTCGATAATCGTCGCATCGACCGATGAGTCATTGTCAACCTGCACCCGCGGCGGCAACACGACCGCTGCTTGCATTTCAGACGCTAGAGGATTCCACCTTCGCCCTATCGAAGGAACCTCATTTTCAAGACACGATTCAACAGCCTGTGTAATCTCATACAAACGACTTTCCGGAGCCGGACCGACAAAGTCTCTGTCAACAACACGAAAATAATCGATCAGATATTCGTCATCGAGCGTATGAATGTCAGCTGAAAGCACCTCAAGCCGCTGGCTTGCCAAGCCAGCGGCGATTCGATGAAAAACACCCGAAACCTTTGATGCTCGAAGCCCAACTGTAACCGATATTGTCGATGTTTCAGATTGCCACTGTACAGCGATGTACTGCCCACCTCTTGGAAGCTCCGTCAACCGAGTCAAATCATCAACAACATGCTCTGGCTCAGACGACCGGATGTACCCACGGGGTAGGCCCGCTACCAGCCGTGCAAGCGGCTCGTCTTTATCGACATGTGCCACAAGATTACAGATTTCAGCACGCTTGAGATCAGCCCCACGATCATTCGCATTTGGGTCAAGAAACTGAAGGGTACGATTGTAAAGATCACTGAGAAGTTCTGCTTTCCATTGATTCCAGACACCCGGCCCGACAGCTGCAATATCCGCCATTGTCAGAACAGTCAGTAGCCTTAACACTTCTGGTGATCCAACTTCACGTGCAAACGCCAACACTAGTGAATCGTCATCAACATTTCGGCGGAATGCAAGCTCCGCCATAAGAAGATGTCGCAATACAAGAAATTCGAGTATTTCTGATTCTGCTTCGTCGAGCTGAAGTAAGTCAGCAACATCACGAGCAATCTCGGCACCTACCTCACTATGATCACCCTCATACCCTTTCCCGAGGTCATGGATCAGTAGGGCGAGTAGCAAAAGTCGTCGCCGTCGCCGAACCTGCCCCCACACATCACCGAGCCATCCCTCATCAACATCGAGTTCATTCGCTTTTTCAACTGCTAAAAGGCAATGTTCGTCAACTGTATATTTATGAAAATTATTGAACTGCAAAAGCCCTCGAGCATGCGCAAAAGCCGGCATCAGTTGCTCAAGGAGCCGTAGTTCATGAAGCCTTCGAAGCGCTGGACCAATCGGAGAAACTGCAGAGAAAAGCTCCAAAAACCGTTGCCTTGCCTGGTCTGTAACCGGCGGAGATTTTTTTGCGATGATCTGCCGGAGGGCCGTCCAATTTGTTGGTTCTATCGGCACTTCATAGAGCATCGACAGTTCAATAAAACGAACAATACGATCCATATCGGACGCTACAACACCAAGAGAACTAGGAAGCACCGCCACCGCCATCGGACCAACAACAAAACAAGAATCTACTCTGTTCCCAAATAAGCCCGTCGTCCAACTGCGGAGGCGTCGACCGCCTTCTGCTTGTTGCATCAAACCTCGTGTCACCTGCTCCACTTCACGGGTATAACCAAAATAAACCTGCATAAAGTGTTCAACACCAAGCATCCCACCATCCGGATTGAATTGACGCTTTTCTGCAATGCGAACCTGTTCTTCACGCGTGAGCTCATCAATGCCTCGGCCAGCTTGAATATGGAGCTCGACACGAAGGTTCCGGAGGAAACCCATGGCGAGACCAAGCATCTCGAAATCTGTATCCGACACGCCCCGGCTCACTCCCTCTCGAAGTCCACCCGCATCAACCGAAATAAGGGTCTCACCCTCGGGTAATGGCTGCGGCCCAAGTGGGGGAAGATGATCAGACTCAAGAAATGCCAGCCACCTCGCAAGTTGAATATCCCGGATACCACCAACTGAACGTTTTACATTTGGCTGAAGCAGATAAACCGTTTCTCCATACTTCCTGGCTTCTTCCCTTCGTGCCGCCACGAGTAGACGGGCCATTTTCCGACGCGAACGTTGCGACATCACTCGCAGACGCTTCACGAGCTTCTGACATCGTGTTACGTCACCGACAAGAACACGCATTTCCAACAACGAGCTGAAGATTGTTGCATCTGAACTCGCCAGTTGTACTGCTTCACCAATCGTCCGAACGCTCTGGCCAACCTCAAGCCCTGCGTCAAAAAGATCTTGCAAAAGACGGCGAGCGACATCTGCAAACACGTCGTTTGGGCCAGTGGTTTCGGCCGATAATGACGGGCCATCAGAGACTGCCGTGCTATCGTGTAACAACATAAGGTCTACATCTGACCCGGGCGTCATTTCACCGCGTGCATATCCCCCGTGTGCAACAACCGTCACACGTCTGTTCATTTCATTCCGATCGCTCTCTGACAGCTCCTCAAGAATTGCTGCCCACATTGCTCGAACAGACTGATCAACTGCTTGGGTTCGTAACTGACAGAGCTCTAAACCATCGTCACCAGATGCATGCCGCATCTTGATTTTCTCTGACACGTCCTTAAGCAGGATCGCAGCAGATCCAACCGACGCCCTAAGCATCGTGCCTGACATTCTTCCTGCGGATGAGTTGCTCATGAGGGGTGCCATGGGTCATCAATAACATTCGCTTTATTATTCACTGTTCGAGCTAATACAAATAGCAAGTCACCCAAACGATTCAAATATTCAATAGCATTTGCGGGCACTGTCGTCTCGAGACGACCCGCCAGTGTCACAACACGTCGTTCCGCTCGACGACAGACGGTCCGGGCAACGTGTAGTGACGCAGCAAGTGGACTTCCTGTCGGTAGAATAAAGCTGGTGAGGGGCTGAAGTTCTTCTTCATATCGATCGATTGCATTCTCTAACATCTCAACTTGCCGTACTTTTATCCGTTCATCATGCTCACCGGGCGTTGCTAATTCAGCGCCCAACTCAAACAGATCACACTGAATTTGTCGGAGCAATTCGTCAAAAAGCTCAGCCGCAGAGTGAGTCCTTGCCATCCCAAGATGGCTGTTGAGTTCATCGACGGTACCAAAAGCCTCAATGCGCGCGTGATCTTTGGTCACACGGGGACCACCAAACAGTCCAGTCTGTCCCGCATCTCCTGTTTTTGTATAAATCTTCATAGGTGTTCTAAACTCTTCTCTCCGTTACCGAGTGCGTAAACTATTTCTATACTCTTCTCAGACTCCTATACTGAACAGTAGATTTCTATACCGCTCTCTAGTTTGAACAAATTCTTTAACCTCGACTACGTCCCTACTGACTTTTCATTGCAGTTTAAAGCGTGATATCCCTCCAAACCATTATTCTTATGAAATTAAAGCCTGTCATGAAACTTCCTGCCATGCTCCTGCTTATAGCTTGCCCAGTTTTGGCTTCGGACTATGAAAACAAGTTTCTTTCCGATCCTATTCGCATCACATCAGGACTTAAAAAAGCGGGGGAAGGTTACTTTACAAGTGACATGAGCAGAATTTGTTATCAAGGTATACCGAACGACAAACCCTTCTACCAGATTTTCATTCAACGATTCCTCTCCTCTAAGCCAAGAATCTCGGAGCCGATTCGAGTAAGTACCGGCAGAGGGCGAACCACATGTGCCTGGTTTACTCCAGATGGAAAAAAATTGCTGTTTGCTTCGAGCCACCTAGACCCCCAGGTGAAAGAAACCGAAGCGAAAGCGATGGCACAAGTCAGAGAAGATGCGCGAACGGGCAAGCGACGGCGATATCAGTGGGACTTTGACCCTCATATGGATTTATTCATTGCCGATCTGGAACAACCGACCCCACTCAAACAACTTACAGACACCCCCGGATATGATGCCGAATGCTCTTTTTCGCCAGATGGAAAGAAGCTTCTTTTCGTCAGCGACCGCGATGGTGACCCCGACATCTACATTGCCAATGCAGATGGCAGCCATGTGAAACAACTGACGGATCAAGACGGCTACGACGGCGGCCCCTTCTTTTCTCCAGACGGCCAATGGATCGCGTACCGAACGGATCGACAAGAAAAAGACCTTTTGCAGATTCATGTGATGCGAGCGGACGGAACAAGTGACGTCGCCCTCACGAAAGGGCGAAGCGTTCATTGGGCACCGTATTGGCACCCGACGAAACCCTGGCTCATCTGGACGGGTGCTGATCACTCTGATCCTACGGCACGGCCCAACTATGACCTCTGGGTCGTTCAGTTTGAAGCCGGCAAAAATTTCAAAAAGTCCAGTGATTTGCTTAGGATCACCGACCACCCCGGCGCAGACGTCCTTCCTGTCTTTTCACCGGACGGAAAATCACTGATGTGGACTGCAAGTCGCGACGGCGAGGCCGGCACAAAACCAACGAGTCAGCTTTACGTAAGCACGCTTAAGATTGAGGGAATAGAAGCAGCGATTCAGAAAAACACAAAGCACTAACAAAACCATAAGGATTCTCTACTATGCCACCGCTCGAATCTTCAATCGCACTCATCGGGGCAGGGCAGATGGGAAAAGCGCTCGCTCAGGGTTTCTGCAACTCGGGAGAGTGTGATCCGTCCGGAATAATCGCCTATGACCCCAACGAAGCATCAATGAAGAGCCTCATGCACGCGATACCAGGTGTGAGGCTAGCACAGACAGCAGTTGAGGCTACACAGTCTTCTCGATATGTCATTCTTGCAGTGAAACCGCAACACGCAACTGACGTATGTCAAGAGATACAGTCTGCCATCCGAGATGAAGCGATCATCATTTCAATTATTGCTGGCCTGCCAATAACCTGGCTTTCTAACGCCCTACAGACATCCCGCATCGTCCGAGTCATGCCAAACACACCCTGCCTCATCGGTCGAGGGGTTTCAGCAATCGCATTTCCGCCGGAAGTTATGACGAGCGACGTCAACACCATCCAAAAGCTTTTTACAACAGTTGGGGTAGTGCATTCTGTCCCAGAATCAATGCTCGACGCCATCACCGCTGTCTCTGGCTCCGGCCCCGGCTACGTGGCACTTCTTATCGATGCTCTTGCTGACGGTGGCGTGCAGGCGGGTCTCCCCCGACAACTCGCCCTTGATCTCGCAGTTCAGACATTCGCTGGCACAGCATCGCTCATCGCTGAAACTGGAGACCATCCAGCAGTCGTGAAGGATCGGGTAAGCAGCCCGGGTGGAACAACCGTTGCGGGTCTTTCGGTACTAGAAAGGAAAGGCGTCAGGGGTGCTCTTGCAGATGCCGTGGCGGCAGCGGCAGCTCGTTCTTCAGTACTTGCGAGATCAGTCACTTAACGTCACGTACAGAGCTCAAATTTATGAAACATTAGCCCACCATCAACGGCGACCTTTGCTTTTTTTCTTTTTTACGGCAGATTTCTTTTTGATTTTTGTTGTAGTTGCCGGCTTTCGTGCGACCGCAATTTTTGCCTTTTTCACAGCTGCTTTTTTCTTTGCTGTCTTTCTCTTTGCTATTTTCGTCTTTTTTGCAACTCGCTTTTTCGTAGTTGTAGCTTTCTTCCCCCGCCGCTTTGTAGCTGAAGACTTCTTTCCTGACGCACTTCCTCCACCGAAAACATTTTCCCAGCCTGCTGCGTAATCAGTCGTGGTTCCAACTCGAATGACCGACATTCTTCCCTCTTCTCTCGTTTTTTATTGACGTATGGCTCAATACAGCCCACTCCGCCTCTCATGACTTTGTGTACCATTCTCGAAAGACTGAATGTACCAACTCTTAGTCAATTTTTAAGACGACCTTTCCAAATTTTCTCGGCAAGTCGATTCGTTCAGATGGGAACCGGCCGGCTGTTACAGCTGCCATCCAATCCATCCTATTAACACCAAACGAATCAGGCTCACAAAAAGCAAGACTATTCCGCTGACATAACCACTCGGAAATACACACCCGATGTTCTTCATGCATCAAGTCCCGAAGACGATATTCATTGAGCCACATCTGGCCTAGGAGTAATGGATCTACTTCAAGATAAACCTGCTCGCCAGTGTCGATATTTGTAGGCTTTTGAAACCAACGAACCCACACAAAGGACTCGTCTTGCAGTATATATCGCTCCCACACCCGACTCAGACTAATCGTGTGCATACTCAACCCTGACTTCTTTCTCTGGAATCACGACTGCCCGACCCTTTATACGACCAGATCTCATTTCAACCGCCCAGTCACCTATTTCCTGTAAACCAATGTGCCGAACCGGAAATGCACTGTTCATAAGCGGCCACAGGACACCTAACTTTGCCCAAAGCTCTTGCCGTTTTTCGCGTGAAGGAAGCCCTGCCGCATCAATACCGGCTAACGTTATGCCACGCAAAATAAAGGGATAAACAGTTGTTGGAAGTGCGACACCACCGGCATTGCCTACACTTGCAACCGCCCCCCCGGCCGCAACCACTCGAAGAATGTTCGCCAACAGCTCTCCACCCACCGTATCTATAGCGGCAAGATATCGAGCACTTGATAACGGCTTTTTATCACTCGGCAGAGCCTTTTCAGGTGATTGCACCACTGATGCACCAAGTGACAATAAAGTGTCCGAAAGCGAATTTTTGCGGGTGCAGGCTATCACCTGAAACCCAGCTAGTGCAGTCGCTGCCACTGCGAGCATGCCCACACCACCACTGGCCCCTGTGATGAGCCAAGGAAGCCGTCCATCACCCTGCAGCCGTGCCTGGTAATCCCAATCTATCACCGACTGAAGCCGCTCAACGGCCAGTATCGCGCTAAGGCCTGCGGTTCCCATAGCCATGGCGGCAACCGCTGAGAGATTCGGCGGCCTTATTATAATTGCCGCCGGTGGAGCCCATACCTCAGTTGCAAAACCACCCGACATCGATTCGCCAAGACCGTTCCCCGTCGCCACAACGGGCGTCCCTGCAGGATATTCTCCGCACGAAGAACGAAGTCTTCCCGCAACGTCTATACCAGGCACAAGCGGCAATTTCCTCACGACACCCGGGTGAGCCTCACATGCCAAAGCATCCTTATAATTAAAACCAGCAGCTTCAACATCAATGCAAACAGACTGACCATCGGGCCTGTCGGGCAGGGGACCCACGGCCGCCTGTAGCTCACCATCTGGCCCACGATTCACGACCCAACCGCGGGGCTCACCACCCGTTTCCTTATTTTCCATGACAAATTTACTCTTTCTTCTTTGTGCTCCGCTCATGATACAGCCGCACCAAGAACACAAAAGTTCTAAACCGCTCGCAAAACAAAATATGTATTCCTGCTATACTGAAGATCATCGTTCGAAATACGTGGAATGGGAAGAGTAGCGGGTGCTGCTTCACCCACTCCACGAACTAACACCTCTGTTCCCCAAAAGGAGAAAACAATGGGAAATGCCATGGAGTTTACCGACGCCAACTTTCAGCAGGATGTCCTTGATTCAGATGTGCCGGTATTGGTTGACTTTTGGGCTCCCTGGTGTGGACCATGTCGAATGATTGGACCCGTTATCGAAGAACTTGCTTCAGAAAACACGGGAACATTTCGTGTTGGCAAGGTGAACGTCGACGATAATGGAAGTCTTGCTATGAACTACAATGTATCCAGCATCCCAGCAATTATGATTTTTAAGGATGGGCAACTGGTGCAACAGTTCATGGGCGTTCAGTCGAAGGAGAAACTCCAACAGGCGCTCGATGAGGCAAAGTCGGCATAGACTTTGCGAGCCGATTGCTTGGCCTCGAACGAGTATCAATGGTGCCACGGCCTCGGTGAGGCCCAAGGGTCCCCACTTTTTCAACAAGTCCGTCATCTACAAACCCTGCGAGATCAGCGTGAAAACCTGGTTGTCGTAACTTTTCAACGGCCTTTGCTTCGATCTGCCGTACTCGTTCTCGTGTTACACCAAAAATCGTGCCAACCTCTTCCAAGGTGTAGCTATAACCATCAGCAAGCCCAAATCGAAGGCGAAGAATTTCCCGTTCGCGATAGGAAAGCTCATCGAGAACCTTTCCTAAGGAAGCTTGTAAGGCATGTTGGTTCATGCCCCGCAAAGGATCTTCTTCATGACTGTCGCGCACAAAGTCACCAGCCGCATTTTCCTCACTCTCACCTAACGGCTGGTCAAGTGAAACAAGGCGATGGGCCATCCGCTCAATGCAGCAAACATCTTCAAGGGGCATTCCGGAATATTCAGCCAGTTCTTCCACGCTTGGCTGACGACCATTTTCTTGAAGGAAATCTCGCGAAAGGTTCCGTAATCTTCCCATCGCATCAACCATATGAACAGGCATTCGAATGGTACGACTTTGGTCTGCAATCGCTCTTGTTATGGCCTGACGAATCCACCATGTCGCATATGTTGAAAATTTGAACCCTCGGGCATGTTCAAACTTGTCAACTGCCCGCATGAGCCCTGCATTTCCTTCCTGAATGAGATCGAGAAAAGCGAGTCCCCGATTTCGATATCTCTTCGCAATTGAGATGACGAGTCTCAGATTTCCAGCTGCCAGCTGGCGTTTTGCAGCATCATATTTTTTTTCGTATACCCCTAATCTTTTGAGACGTCGCTTAAGGGTTCGACGTGTCTCGCCTAATGCAACAAAGATCTGCCTCCGCTCCTGAACACCCACCTCATTCACTCGCTCTGCAGAGTCCCGAAGCTGCTTAAGCATTGGATCGAGCCTCTGAATCCGTAAACGCATCTCTTCAACCAGTCGTACTGCTTTACATCGCTGCCGCACTAATTGTCTCCACGTCTTACGACGAGCCGACAGACGGTATGTAGTTGAAGTTGCCTGGCGGAAAAGCTTCTTGTTTTCAGAGATGATTCTCCGTAGCGTTTTGAGATTCGGCCCCAAACGTTTAAGAAGACGTTGCTTTTCATCTGTGTTCGTTACGGAAACCTCGAGTGTACGATCGAGCCGAACGGTGCCAGCCTTTACTCGCTCAAGAAGCTTCACTGCTGCGCGAAGTACAAAATCATTGCCCAACAATTCATGGCGATAACGTCTTCGCCACAATTCAATGCGTTGAGCGCTTTCAATTTCTCCATCACGATCCAGAAGGGGAATTCCTCCCATCTGAAGAAGATAGAGGCGAATTGGGTCGTCAATTGCCTGACTGGTACTACTTCGTCGAGTAGAAGTACGACTTATTGAAACTTGGGGGGATCGCGACATAAAAAACTCTTTTGTGGTTTGCACAGGAGGGAAATCAGCTCAAACAAGCAACACGTGGCCAGAGACAACGCCCACTCGGATTCAACAGGTGCACTCCCCGTGCCGGGTCATCATTAAGAACGAAAAAACTATGAGGCCAGGTCCCAATGGGTCGAGAAAACAGCGACATTCCTGCTGTCCGGTGTTTGACCGGTCATCACGTCGAGATATTTCGTGTTGCCCTTTGGCGACACGAAATCCCATGGTTGTTGCCAAAAAACGAAGACTTTCCCGAAAAAACTGCTCTCGATCTCAAACCCGGGGCGATGGCTATACTGCGGACACCCCCGGGCGGAGCCCTTTTTATGCAATACGTGTTTCTTGGTCTGATTATCATCCTTCTCCTTGCCGGAGCCGTTGCGCTTGTACTGGGACGGCAGGGGATTAACCGAACAACACTTGTCTTCGCATGGCTTGTCTTGGTCACAACGGCGGGTTTTATTTTTCTTGCCGGCCGCGTTGGCGAACGTGAACGAGTATGGCGGGAAAAAGTTCGCACCCTGACGAACCAAATTCGGACAACAACTTTCGGCAACTACGCTGGCAAGGTTTTCTTCATTGCCGACATCGCTGATACGGAAACAATGAGTTTTCGGCAAAAGATTCTTCGACTTGGCGGATCAATAAGTAATTCAAAAACCATCCGAAGTAATGTTGATGTTGTTGCCGTAAATGATTCTGACAAAGTTCCGCCCAAGGCAAAGGAGCTTAACCTTGAAGTGCTTGATAAAATTGGCATCGATAACGCCCTTGCTAAGACGCTTGATGGGCTCGACACAGCCATCATTCAAAAACGCCGAGAGCAAGCCCGTATAGAAACTTGGCGAAACCGACACTGGTCAAGCGGTTTTTTCACACCACCGAAAGTAGAACCAGAGCCTGGCAACGTTGGGCTCTACAAAGCTGTTGGTAATGGAGTCCTTCGAATCATTCTTTCCGCAAAAGATTCTGAAAAACCAGTTAATACAGGCGCTGAACTAGCTCTTTTCAATCTCGAGACAGATGACGAGCGGGGGTTTCTCGGCTTCTTTAGCATCGAAGAAGTGGGCCAGCGAGAAGGCAACCTTCTTGCTCTTTCAATAGCTCCCTTAACAACACCGGACACTCACGATCTTGCAGCATGGAAAGACTGGTCGCTTTTCATCCGTGCGGCGAAAAATCCCCAGATAGCGGTATACGAAGACCTGCCAAGCAGTAATGAACTTTCATTTGATGCTTTGACGGCTTTGGTTGGTACTGAAGTTGAAACTACCGATGGTCCTATTGCCTCAAGTGGCCTCGAGGGTATGAGGCGGAACCTGCTCCAAGAACTGTCTCGGGTCGGTAATATGACAGCCCAAATCAGTCTCGCGGCAGCAGCAACAGAACGAGAACGAGACCGCAAGAAGGAAACTGCTAACGGATTAATGAAGGATCTCGAGGCATGGAAAGAAGACAACCAATTTGCACAGGGTGCCCTTGCCAAACTAGAGGCCAGAGGCGGTACGTTAAAAAAGAATCTTCGGGAAACAAGAACAAAGGTCCTGGCACTACGAACCGAGCTTGAAGAACTGAATGCCCGCCTTATGGCCGAAATCAACCGTGACGAGCAGCCTAAAGAAAATAGTTCGGCCACTCGTAGAACGCCGGCCCTCCGCTAGCTACCAGACGAGTCCTTGCCTTATTTTAGCATTTTGAAGCTATCCATCGACGAATCCAGTATCCCTCCGCTACACTGGTGGTTGAGTCTCATGGTTTCTTGTTGCGACCAGAGAGAGACTACCGTTGCCTATTCTTGCAGGAAATATACCCGCTGATGACGACCCTTACTGATGGCCCCAAGACAGGTGCTAATTTAAAAAAGGCCGTTCACCACCATCGGCTGGCAAGCAAGAGAGGCCTTCTTGAGCGTATGTTTACGCTATGGTTTCGCGGGTTTGTTTATAATCAGATCTGGGAAGATCCGCGGGTTGACGCTGAGGCTCTGCACATTGGCCCAGAGTCGAGCCTTTTGACAATCTCCAGCGGTGGTTGCAACGTATTAAACTACTTGGTTCACAAGCCAAAGAAAATCGTTGCGGTTGATCTTAATGCAAATCACATGTGCCTAACACGGCTCAAACTTGCCGCCGTAAAACATCTACCTGACTACGAAACGTTTTATAATTTTTTTGGATACGGCCAACACAAAGACAATGTTGCTGTTTACCAAAAATACATACGCGAACATCTTGACCCAGAAACACGCGCTTTTTGGGAATCAAGTGATTGGCCCGGGAAGACTTTCGGCCCGAAACGTATCAGTTACTTTAAACGTGGGCTCTACAACCAAGCCAAACTTGGACAATTCTTTCGTGTTATCCACGGCCTTGCACGCCGTATGGGAAAAGATCCTGCCAAACTTCTAGGTGCTCGTTCAATCGCTGAACAGGAACAGATTTTTGATGAGTACTTCGGTCCTTTATTCAACAATCGGCTTGTGCGTTGGATGGGCAGGCAGCCCGTTGCTGTTTACAGTCTCGGCATTCCGCCAAGCCAGCACGCTGCAATGCTTGAAGAATCTGGAGGCAGTGGACAGAAACTTTTTGATACTTACAAGCAAAGGATTCGTCGTCTCGCCTGCGGGTTTTCGTTGGAAGACAACTATTTCACATGGCAAGCATTCGGACGACGGTATGACCACGAACACCGAAAAGCCCTGCCGGACTATCTCAAAGAAGAAAACTACCATACGCTCCGCGATATGGTAGACCGCGTTGAAACACACGTTGCGTCACTTGGAGACTATCTGAAAAATGCTGATCCGAATTCACTGAACGGATTTATCCTGCTTGATAGTCAAGATTGGATGCCGCCCGAAATAATCGATGAACTGTGGAGCCTCATTGCTAAAGTGGGTGCAGATGACACACGTGTCATCTTCCGAACGGCTGGTGAAAAATCACCGGTCGATGAGGCCTTTTCACCAGAGACAGCTGCTCAGTTCAGCTCGAACGCGGAAGAGTCACGCCGACTGCATGAGAAAGACCGTTCAGCGATCTACGGCATGTTCCACATTTACAACAAGGTTGCTGCTACGGAAAATCAATGACCGATATTTCAGAAACTGATTCATCGCACCAGCTACCGATTTCTTCATCCAATAACAAGTTGTCTACAGGACACGATCAAGCCGTTGCAATGGACAGCATGTACCATTTCACACGGCATATATACGACCTGACACGACGATATTATCTTTTAGGCAGGGACCAATTGCTTGACAAGATCGTGACCGGGCCAAACACAGCAACGCTTGAAGTTGGCTGTGGTACTGCTCGTAATTTGATCAAACTTGGCAGACGATCATCTACAGGGACACTGTACGGCCTTGATGCCTCTCACGAGATGCTTGAAACTGCCACGAGTAGCATTGCTTCGGCCGCACTACCACACAGCAACAATCCTCCAATTATGCTCCGGCAAGGCCTCGCGGAGGAGCTTGATGGGGTGAAAATGTTTGGCCGCGAAGAACCGTTCGACACAATTTTCTTTTCTTATTGTTTATCCATGGTGCCGACGTGGCCAGGCGCGCTTGAGGCGGCCTTCATAAACCTAAAGCCAGGTGGAGAACTTTTAATTGTAGATTTCTGGGATCAGGGCGACCTGCCCGCGTTTTTTGCCCGAGGACTGAAAAAGTGGTTGTCGATTTTCCACGTTCACTACCGGCCAGAACTTCATAAAGCCATATCCGCCATGACAGAACAAAAAGGCTGCACAGTTGAATTCAAATCAATCCATCGTCGGTACGCATATCTTGCCACTGTGACAAAAAAATAACCGCACAGATCGTGTTAGAACCCCGGCCCCGGAAAAGGCAGTATGAAATAGGCACCAGTCAAGGCAGCTGCCTCCAGAGCAGCGCCCCGAAGACTCATTGCTGGAGCAGGTACCGTCCACGGTGCACAGTCACCAGGCCTATAATAACCAAGTGGATAGATGCACTCCCAAGGTAATTCGACACCCATTTTATACGGAAGAAATGCAGCCGAGACAAAGAAGTGACCTGCCGATAGAAAAGGAGCTGCGACTGGATGGGCCGCATGGCCATATCGCTCATAGTTCCACTGCTCAAAATAAAGTGGCTTATGGCAATAACCCGCTGCTTTCCACGTCATAGTGGTATTCGCAAACTGCCGGGGCTCCCAATCCTCACCCTCAAGCCGACATTCACAGGGAAAATCATCTCCCGCTACGCCTGTGACATGAATATCCAGATTTATTGAAGCGAGTGTGTCGGCTCGTAATTTATCAAGTTCTTCCTGACAATCATCAGCCGTATCGAGGCAATTACTGGGAATCTCAGAAGAAGTGAGCCGAATATCTTTCCTAAGCAGGGAAGACGTCTTGGTCTTCGTCAACTCACTCGAACTAGTCAACTCAGTGGTCGATTCATAGACCACGTTGCTTTTTGTAAACATGGCGTTTTGAACAGCAGACCTCGCGTCTGATGAAAAATCCTGCCAGCCATCTGCTAATGCTGTGCCACCAAGCACAATACATCCGGCGAGCGTTGCTAACCAAAGAGCAAAACCACAGCGGCTAAATCTTCTAGTCGTCAGAATCCATCGTATAATTAGGTGCTTCATGCGTGATAGCAATGTCATGGGGATGACTTTCTCGAACAGTGGCAGCAGACACCTGTATAAATCGGGCATCTCGCCGTAAATCTTCAATTGTTTGCGTTCCACAATAACCCATTCCGGCACGGAGGCCGCCAACGAGCTGATAAACAAATACGCTCAGAGAGCCTTTGAAAGGCACTCTGCCTTCCACGCCCTCTGGAACGAGTTTGTCCGAACTCCTCCCATCTTGCTGCTGCCGGTACCGCTCACTCGAACCTTGGACCATTGCTCCCAACGATCCCATGCCACGGTACGACTTAAAAGTTCGGCCATGAAATAGCACAGTCTCACCAGGACTTTCGGCAACACCTGCTAATAAACCACCAACCATGACGCAGTTGGCTCCAGCAGCAAGTGCCTTTGTAATATCTCCCGAGTAGCGAATACCTCCATCAGCGATGATTGGAACATCCGTACCAGCTAGTTCCTGCGAGGCTTCCCAGACCGCGGAGATCTGTGGAACACCAACACCGGAAATAACCCGTGTAGTACAGATCGACCCAGGACCTATCCCAACTTTGATCCCATCTGCACCAGATTTCAAAAGATCACGACAGCCTTCCCGGGTTGCCACGTTCCCCGCAATGACCTGAATGTCCCATCGTTTCTTAATTTCCTGTACGGTTTCCATCACGTTGCTGGAGTGCCCGTGTGCTGAATCAACTACAAGTACGTCAACACCCTTTGAAATAAGGCTTTCTGCTCTTTCAAAATCAAACACACCCACAGCTGCACCAACTCGCAATCGTCCTTGAGTATCCTTGCATGCGTTTGGAAACCGATTCAGCATGTCGATGTCTTTAATTGTGATAAGGCCGGTAAGTACACCATTACTGTCCGCCAGCAACAACTTCTCAACCTTGTTTGCCATAAGAATTTTTTCTGCCTCATCGAGGGTCACTGTGCCAGTCGCTGTCACGAGCCCATTCTGAGTCATTATTTCAGCAATTGGGGTGTCCCCGTGTTCGAGGAAACGAAGATCACGTTTAGTGATTATTCCAACAAGCTTTTCTCCTGACGTTGTAATTGGTATTCCAGAAATATTCGACTGTGCCATAACTTCTCGAGCACGTGCGACGGTTGCTGTTGGCGGCAATGTTACGGGGTCAGCGATGATTCCATTAGCTGTCCTCTTTACCTTGTCGACCTCATCTGCCTGTCTTTCAATTGACAGGTTTTTATGAATGACACCCAATCCACCCTCCTGAGCAAGTGCAATTGCCATAGCACTTTCAGTAACGGTGTCCATCGGTGAACTCAAAAGAGGGAGGTTTAGCGAAATAGATCGTGTCAGCCGTGTACTGACATCGACCTCCGACGGCACAACCGTTGAAAACCTTGGAATCAACAGCACGTCATCAAAAGTAATTCCAGCCTGAACGATTTTCCCTTCCATGAACCTCTCCTGCCTCCATTGATGTAACTTTTCCCACAGAAAATTCAGTAACTAACCGTCCTGAATTACTCCTACAACAAATACTCAATTGATTGTGGTGCCTGCTTCCACACCGTTTAGTTCAAGCACCCCCTACAGGGAGTTCGGATTATGCAGACAACACCGAAAAACCGGTACCAGTCGAGCACAAAACCACTATTTATGTGGTACTGCTGTTCCAGGAACCGGCGCGGGCGAAAACCATGACCTACGTTTGAGTAACTTTTATCTTCTTCATCTTTTCATCATACACGGCACGTCGACCCCACGTAATCCTGTCTATTCCAACCGCTATAAAGCTCAACATTGCCTCTCTACGCCATGCACTACGAACAATATATTTCCAACGAAAATACCCTGTCTGATGAAATCGGTAATCCTCTTGCAAGCCCAGATAAGGTAACTTTTGAAGCGCATCTGGCAAGACGCCGATACGGCCACTTTACACTTACCGAGGCGATACGACCTGCGTGGCAACTTGGCATCGTGCCGGAGGCAGGATATCGACATGATTCTTATAGTGATCCCGTTAGTGGTGAAAATTTGCCAGCTATCGTTGCTGCGGTCTCAAGCGAAAGACTCTTCGACACGTTCCTCCAACTTATTGAATCACTCGGCGACACCTGTGACGTTGTTCTTGAATCATCTCATGAACGGAAAACTCACCCGAAAGAATATCGTAGGGAGGGCATAGAACGCATTCTCCTCGAAAGTCAGCTCTGGGATTTTGAAGACCTCCTTCTCAATGACGGTTGTACCAGCATCGCAGTCTTACACTCCGAACACCCTTTTGAGGTGCAACTTGACGAGCATAAATTAATTATTGCGTACGGGCCTGTAATGCAGACATTCGAAACAATACTTTCTGAACATGGCATTCCCCAAAAGAAAAACTTGAGGGTCATCTCACAGGGCGATCACATGCACACCTCAACCAATAAGTTTATGAGCCAATTCGAAGACTTTGCTTCTCAAATACACGCTGAATAGCCCGGGTTCGTCCAGCATGCTCAACACCATCCGTGCAAGGCTCTGAGCCTCATAATGCTTCACCGAGAACCCATCAATGCGGTCAATCCCCAGGGACACGACATATATCCTGCGGCAAAATTGGCCTTGAGTTACAAACCCTATTGAACGATTCTTACGTGCCTTCACTGTGAAGTTCGAGTGGTTCCTCAGGTGCATCATGTTCGTACACCATTTTCGTGCTGTCATTGCATTATATCCTGCACTTATGTGTGCCTGGGCTTCTATAGCAACTGCTCAACAAACGCTCCCTCCACCGGTGCAGGTCAGTCCATCACAAATACCATACGATCCAACAAGCCCACTCCCGGCGGGAACCATCATAGAGTCAACCGGTCCCGTATACCCAAGCCCGCTTGCAATGCCAGCGAATTCAGTGCTGATTCCCCCACTTGCCGCGGAGGTCGTATGGTGTCAGCTCGTCAACGTTACTGATGACTTTTTCAAAATACGAAGTGAACAACGAGTTATCTTTGCCCAAGGTATTCCGACAGAGGGTCGTATAACAACATTTCCTCAAACTGGTGCCACGCTTCTTGAACCCTGGCGAGGTGATTCAGTTGGATTTCAGGAACGTCTAGAAAGCACTCTCCAATCAATCCGCCGGACAGCCTCAATCCGACTTGTTCCGGATCCCGGAGGTTGGCGAGTAGAAGTCGCTGTCCAAAAGGAATTAGAAAATTTACTCAAACCGATGCACGCTACCGCTGGCGGCGCAACGTTTCGGAATGACGATTCACTCTACCGTTACGGCACACCCCTTCCGGTGCTTGGCCAACGTGTGGGAGATCAACCACGACCTGTTGCAACACCAACACGAACAGACGGATGGATTCCACTTGGGCGAGACGCATTACTTGAGCGACGAATGCTGGACAAAGTTTTGGCTCGCCTCGGCGTAGCACCAGTACCCCAGTACCAGCCAACACCAGCCCTATCTGCAAACTAATACTGTTCTATTCATCAGTCACGCATCCTTGTGAGGCGGGCGCTACACAGCGAATGTATTTTGCCAAGATTCCTCGGTCACACTTTGCTGCAGGCTGTTCCCAGCGACTTTTTCGCTGAGCAAGTTCGTCGTCACTCACGTCAACATCGATAGTTGCCTTCTCAGCATCCATCGTGATCATATCCCCATCTTGAACAAGTGCGATCGGCCCACCCTCAAATGCCTCGGGCACTACGTGCCCTACAATAAAACCATGCGATCCACCGGAAAATCGACCGTCCGTGATGAGTGCTACATCCGCACCCAAGCCGGCGCCCATTAGTGCTGACGTTGGTGTGAGCATTTCTGGCATTCCAGGGCCACCTTTGGGCCCTTCATAGCGGATAATCACAACATCTCCACGATGAATACCGCCATTTTCCAATGCAGCTAACATATCCTCTTCACTATTAAAGACTCTAGCTGGTCCTGAGAAATTGGAGCCTTCCTTGCCAGTGATTTTTGCGACAGCCGTACCGGGTGCAAGATTACCGGTGAGGATTGTGATATGACCTGTGGGCTTCAGTGGATTCTCAACAGGCTGAATAATTTTTTGCCCCTTAGCCAAACCTTTACTTCCAGCAAGATTTTCTGCAAGTGTTTTGCCTGTGACTGTGAGGCATGTCCCGTCGAGAAGCCCCTTATCAAGCAGGTATTTCATGAGTCCACTTGTACCACCAATAGAGTGAAGATCTTCCTGAACAAACTTTCCACTCGGCTTCAGATCAGCCAGATAGGGAATCCGTCGAGATACCGCTTGGAAATCTGAGGGTTCAAGTGATACACCAACACTTCGTGCCATTGCAATCAGATGGAGCACAGCGTTGGTAGAACCGCCGAGGGCCATAATAACAACCATTGCGTTCTCAAAAGCTTCACGAGTCATGATATCTCGAGGCTTGATATCACGCTCCAATAATTGCCTCAAAGCGACGCCGGCGCGGCGGCACTCAGCTAACTTCGCAGCATCTTCGGCTGGAATCGATGCACTGTCTGGCAGTGCCATTCCCATAGCCTCAATCGCCGTTGCCATCGTGTTTGCAGTGTACATCCCGCCACACGCGCCCGCACCTGGGCATGAATGACGCACGATATCAGCTCGACGATTGTCATCAATACGACCAGCAACGTACTCACCGTAGCACTGAAACGCTGAGACAATATCAAGGGTTGATCCATCATCGAGATGCCCCGGCTTTATCGTTCCGCCATACACCATGAGCGCGGGGCGATTTAATCGACCCATAGCAATCAAGCATCCAGGCATATTCTTATCGCAGCCTGGGATCGCCACGAGGCCGTCGTACCACTGCGCCTGCATGACGGTTTCAACAGAGTCAGCAATAATATCTCGTGACGGCAACGAATAGCTCATTCCGTCAGTACCCATCGAAATTCCATCACTAACTCCGATGGTATTGAATCGCATACCAACAAACCCGGTTTCTACAACACCCTCCCGCACTGCTGCAGCAAGTTTATCGAGATGCATATTACAGGTATTGCCTTCGTACCACATGCTCGCAATACCAATCTGCGGTTTGTTGAGATCTTCTGGAGTCAGCCCCGTACCTAGCAGCATTGCCTGAGAGGCCCCCTGCGCGCGTGGCTCGGTAATTCTTGCACTATAACGATTTAGCTTATTCATCTAAGGTCTCCAAGGAAGCAGATGTGCGAAGAATAGAATTTCTCAGCGAAGGAGAAAAGCCTTCTCGATGAAGCCGCCACCACAGTTCATCTTTCTAGACGCTGGCAATGTTTTAGTGTCGTTTGATTATGCAAAAGGATTTCGACAAATATCTGAGGAAGCCGGCATTCCTTCCTCCCAAGTAAAAAAGTTCTACACAAGAAACAACCTTCAGGCAAAACTTGAAAATGGGACTCTTGACTGGCAGAAGGTGCACAGCGAATTCTGTAGCCATTTCTCCTCCAACATACCCTTAAAACTTTTCAGCAGAGCAGCGGGAGATATCTTTTCGCTGAACATTGAAATGATGCCGGTACTTGCCGCGCTTCAGCGTAATACTATTCGTTTTGGTCTTTTATCGAATAGCTGCCAGCCTCACTGGGATCATTTATGCAGCAGTCGGTACTCACTCCTTCCACACGCATTCACTCCTATTGTGCTCAGCCACGAAGTCTCTGCTGCAAAGCCAGACAAAGAAATCTATCTCTATGCTCAGAAAACAGTGCATGTATCTGCGGATAAAATATTTTTTTGTGACGATCTTACTTGCAATGTCGATGCAGCTCGGGATGCAGGCTGGGATGCCGAAATTTTCACATCAGCACGGCAACTTATTCATGATTTAAATGACCGTGGTATTCGTCTTGGGATGTAGTTGCCTGCGCCAACCTCAACAGTTCCGCCTCGACAAAATTCCCTTCGAGAACTGCTTTACCTTCAATAACAAGTACGGGCACCCGGGCTCCGTACAATCGACTCGTCTCTTCGTCCGAATCTACATTCAGAACAAGACATTCTGGGAAGTAGCTTTTCACGAAATCTTCCGCACGCTCACAAAGATGGCAGCCCTCTCGGCTGAACAAGACAACTACTTTTTCCATAAGGCTCCTAAGTACTACAACACCCCTAGAAATCAAGTATTCCACTATCTCACACTACGTTACTGCCCAGAATGTTATGCTAAAGGCTTTCAATTAATTAATACGTGTCTGTCAATCTATATGCCAAACCCAAAAAGCCAGTCAGCCTCTACTATCAGGCACTTCGTCGATCTTCTGCAAAAGAGCGGGCTCGCCGATCCAGCAGCCATTGATAAAGTAGCGTCCTCTTTTGAGACTCTAGACACGGCTTTGACGAACGACATAACAACTGCTTTTATTGACGCCAAACTCATCACAAACTGGCACCTCAAACAACTACTGAAGGGAAAGCATAAAGGATTTTTCCTCGAACGCTACAAACTTCTCAATGAACTCGGCAAGGGTGGCATGAGTAGCGTGTATCTTGCGGAGCACACAGGAATGCATCTGCCGGTTGCCATAAAAGTCCTTCCTGTCAAAAGAGTGAATGAAAAATCATACCTTGAACGATTCAAGCGAGAAGCAAAGGCCTCATTTAAGCTTCGTCACGACAACATCGCCGGTGCTACCAACTTTGACCATAGCGGTGATCTTTGGTATATCGTTCTTGATTACATAGAAGGTGAAGACCTCCATCAGAAGGTCAAGAAAAGCGGACCCCTCCCAGTTCGAGATGCTGTTGAATACATTCGGCAAGCAGCCTGCGGCCTGCAATACGCGCACGAAGAGGGACTCGTTCACCGCGACATCAAGCCTGCAAATTTAATGCTAGACACCAAAGGAACAGTCAAGATACTCGACCTTGGCCTTGCGCTTGATGGCGATGATGATGAAGAAGGTGGCCTCACAAAAGCGCATGATGAAAAGGTGCTCGGCACCGCAGACTACTTGGCTCCCGAGCAATCAAAAAACAGTCACTCTGCAGACCCCCGGTCAGACATTTATGCACTTGGCTGTACCCTTTATTACCTCATCGTTGGCCGAGCTCCCTTTGCCAAAGGAAGTGTAGTTGAGCGTATCAAGGCGCATTGGAACGAGCCGGCTCCAAACCCTCTTGATGAACTTGAACAGCCGCCTGCAGATCTTGACTCCGGATTAATCGATCTCTATTTCAGAATGATGGAAAAGCATCCAGATGCTCGACCACAAACAGCCGGAGAAGTTGCAGGACAACTTGATGCATGGCTCAACCAGCATTCTCAAGACCGACCTCACCCCGCAGGACTCCGTCGTCGTTCCTCGGATAATCCAGACGGAAGCAGCGACTCTCTTTCTACGTCTACCTCCTCAAGTATCACTGGGCTACGACGTCAACCTACAAAAAAAACAAGAACGTCTAAGCTGGGTTCATCCGGTACGCTCCGTCGGGGACCAGAAGACAATAGCTCTGAATCATCTGACAGTTTTGAAAAACCTGATGACGATGACGACTTTCTCGAAAACTCCGATAATGAAGAGGAGGACGACGACGATGACTTTCTTTACGAATCCGGAAATAATACTTCTGCCACACCAAGTGGAAATGACACAGACAGCGACGACGATGACTTCCTAGGCATGACGGGCGGTGTCGCTGCGAGTCCTGCTGCCGCGCAACAGGCACAGCATCACATTGATGACATTTCTTTCGACGAATGGTGGGGCACCACCTTCTTACGACTATCCTTGCGTGTCTGGTTCTGGATAGGCATTGGCCTCTTTGTCACATTCGTACTCACAGTAGTCACCCTTGAGGTCATGAAGGCATACGAGGCTGGCCCCTATAAGACGCAAGGCAATGCTGGGCCAAGTAGTGAAAGCACAAAGGCTAGGCCTCCAGCAGCAACAAAGCCCAGTGCAAACAAAAAGCAAAAACCCGAGGTAAATTCAAAGCAAAAAAAATCTGATTAGGTCTCATTCACAGCATCTGCCAGCGTAGTCCCTTGAGTTGAATTTACGTTTGTTGGGCTGGAACATTTTCAGCAGTCCGTTCTTGTACACCTGTTTACCATACAGCAATGATCTATCGAATTGTCACAATTCGATTACTCAGCTCTTCTCTGAAAAAACTATCCAAAGCACTAATCAGAATTTCATAGCTTGTAATTCCTCAAGTCTTTTCCAGTGCGTGAGGTCGTATTCAAGCGGAGTAATCGTAATGACACCATCAGCGAGTGCTGTGACATCGCTTTCTTTCGAAGATGGTGGTGGCGGTGGGTCGTTACTCGCCCAGTAGTAATTTCGTCCTCGCGGGTCGACGCGTCGTTCAAAGGCTTCGCCGTATCGGGCAACACTCATAGGAACAACTCGTACTTCTGCTTTTCCAAGCAGGGATGCCGTTGGAATATTGATATTAAAAAGGCTCCCGCGCGGTGGATCGAGGCTGATTATCTTTTTCACAAGTCCACGCGCAACCTCTGCGGCACGTACAAAGTCCATCTGTTCATCCCACTCAAGTGATATCGCGATGCTCGTGATACCAAAGAAGGCACCTTCAATTGATGCGGCTACGGTTCCCGAATAAAGGACATTGATACCTGCATTGAGACCCGCATTAATACCACTGATAATAAGCTCGGGGCGATGCTGGCAGATCTCTGAAACACCCAGCTTTACCGCATCAGCTGGACTTCCATCAACCGCCCACCCACGGCGTTGTTCAGCTCGGAAGACTTCTTTTGCCGTGAGTGGAGAAAGAAACGTGATTCCGTGTCCCACACCACTCTGCTCAGTCGATGGAGCAACAACCAAGGTCTGGTAGTCCTTTGTCATTGCATCCTCAAGTGCTGCTAGACCCGGTGCGTATATTCCATCGTCATTGGTCAATAAAGCAATCATTCAGTTCCTCCAGAAATCTCATCAAAATGCGCTTACAGCGACCTTTCAGGGCAGAATTCCTTCTTGACAGGTCACATTTTCACTGCAGATGCCCGGGAAGTTCCACAATGGTGTATTTTCATCCAGCCAGAGGAGTATACTGGCGGGCTTTCAAAAAAGACTACGTAGAGAATCTTCAGAAACATGATGAGTTCACCACAAGGAGCACCTGCTGTAGGCCAGAAGGCATTTCAAGCGGTAAATGCAGAGCGAGTAGTCGTTTTAGATTTCGGATCTCAATACGCTCAGCTTATCGCTCGGCGGGTTCGAGAGCAGCATGTCTACTGTGAAATTGTCCGACACGACATCAGCGCCGAGAGACTTGCTGAAATTGCGCCTCAAGGAATCATCCTATCTGGCGGACCAGCAAGTATTTACGAACAAAATGCCCCACGATGTGACCCAGGCCTCTTTGCACTTGGTGTTCCCGTTCTTGGAATCTGTTACGGCATGCAGGCTGCCTGTGAAGCACTCGGTGGGAAAGTCGGTCGTGCTGAAGCTCGGGAATACGGACGATCACAGTGTGACGTGATTGTCGAACACTCACTTTTTTCCGGAGTCCCCACAACAACCGACGTCTGGATGAGTCACGGGGATCAAGTTGATACCATTTCCGATGACTTCATCCCCCTCGCGAAGACGTCTACCTGCCCGTTGGCAGCGGTTCGTCACCGGACACTCCCTGTTTTTGGACTGCAATTCCATCCAGAAGTCACTCACACACCTGCTGGAAGTGCCATTCTTGCAAACTTCCTGATGAATGAATGCGGTTGCAGTGGAACATGGCGACTTGAGGATTTTGCTGATCTAGCCATCGATTCGATCCGCCAGCAAGTGGGCTCCAACCGAGTTATCTGTGGCCTTTCCGGCGGAGTTGATTCAGCAGTCGTGGCAGCATTGATCAGCAAAGCTATCGGCAATCAGCTTTCGTGTATCCTTGTCGACAACGGGCTTCTTCGCAAAAATGAAGCCGCAGCAGTTATTGAAGAGTTTTCTGATCACTTCAACACTGACCTTCACGTTGTGCCAGCCGAAGACAGATTTCTTGATATCCTTTCAGGAATTATTGAGCCTCAGGAAAAACGACGTCGTATTGGTGCCACTTTTATCGATTGCTTCGGTGATGAGGCGGCAAAAATTGAGGGTGCTGACTTCCTCGCTCAAGGCACATTGTACCCTGACGTCATTGAAAGTGGTGCTGCTACAGATGGACCAGCAGCGACTATTAAACTCCACCATAACGTCGGTGGACTTCCGGATGATCTCCAATTCGAGCTTATTGAGCCACTCCGAGATCTATTCAAGGACGAGGTGCGTCAACTTGGCATCAACTTGGGACTACCAGAGCATATTGTCTGGCGACACCCTTTCCCTGGTCCTGGACTGGCCGTTCGTTGCCTTGGAGAAGTCACAAAACCACGCCTTGACACACTTCGGGAAGCTGATGCAATTGTTCTCGAAGAACTTCGGGAAGCTGGTCTGATGCGGAAAATTGCACAGGCATTCGCTGTGCTCTTACCGGTCCAAAGCGTGGGCGTTATGGGTGATGCTCGAACCTATGATAACGTCCTTGCGATTCGTGCTGTCGAAACCGAGGATTTCATGACCGCAGACTGGAGCCATATACCGTATGACGTACTCGGACGAATCTCGACACGAGTTATCAATGAAGTACGTGGTGTAAACCGTGTGGTGTACGACATCTCGTCAAAACCACCGGCAACCATTGAGTGGGAGTAACCCCCGAGATACTTCACACCAAGACAGCTGTATTTTCCTGCTCGTCCCAATGTCACAAGAATATAGTCCGTGCTCGTTACCTGTGATCGTGAGAACTTTTTAGCGACTACAACTGTATGCCCTGAGCCAACCCTACCACCACATCCCGCTCTGGCGATCCTTTTATGTCACAAGAAGATATTGGCCCGGCAGCAGCACGGCTCGGCATTCTATTTGCTCTCCCAATTGAAGCACATGCTTTTGAGCAGCGTGTGCGTAACACCGTTGAGTACCAGGCATCGAACCTTGTGATCTCCGAGGGGACATGTAACCAACAAGCCGTTCTATGGACGATTTCAGGAATCGGCCGACAGGCAGCCACCAACGCGGCACAACTCCTGGTTTCTGGCCATCGTCCGGATGCACTCATTTCGGTAGGGTTTGCTGGCGGCCTCTCCCCAGAACTCAAGCACAACACCGTCGTCATTCCAGAAACACTACTTTGCAAAAACAATGAACGCATTGGGCTACCAATGGCGGGAAGTCGGTTTAATTGGCCGATATCACTCAGCGTGACACGAGAGACGACGCTTGTGACAGTCGACGCAGTTGTTGATTCTTTACAGAAGAAAGGCGATCTTCGTGGAGAAACCAATGCGGACCTTGTCGACATGGAATCAGCAGCTGTGGCATTGGTTGCAAGAGAAAATGGGATTGGCTTTCTTGCAATCCGGGCGATTTCTGACACATCCGAGGAGACTCTTCCTCCCGAAGTAACTACGCTGAGCCAGCCGCAATCTTCCATGCACCGACTTGGCGCGGTCCTTGCGGCCATTACCAGACGTCCACGAGCCGTCACAGACCTCTGGACGCTTTGGGAGCAGAGCCTTCGCTGCTCACGAGCCCTTGCCGATCAGCTTGAAGAAATCACACAGATGGTTCACTGATCGTCTACTGACTTGATGTGTTCAAGATGCTCTTGGCAGAACTGCACTGATTGCTCAAGCCATGATGTACCAGACACTACTTGTGGCAACTCGTTTTGATCACCACCGTACATCAAAGTAGGAATAGCGAGTTTCTGAGCTGTTTTATACACAAGATCAGCTGCCCAAGGTGGGTGAACCTTGTCCTTCGGCGGTGCATTTGAATAAAGGAAAATGGGGGCCTCTCCTGATTCCATGAGGGGAATGATAATTTCTTTCGTTCGCCACGGCTGCCAGAGGCTTACCACAATATTTGGACGCGAACTCAGACGAGCCACTTCATCATCACTCTCAATCATTGCATAATCATCCTGGTAGGCCAGATATTCACTAATAATTGCTCCGGCGGAGGCTCCGCCACACACAATTCGACCAGCGTCAATCTGCCAGTCTTTCGATTGCCCCCGTAGAAACTGAATCGCCCGGGCGCAATGCCGTGCAATTTCGAGATGGTCGATATCCTGGCTGAGCAACGGATAATTACAGCTAGCGACCGCAAAACCTGCATCCTGATACGCCTGAAGCATTGCGAACCTGTTTTTTTCAAACTCGCTTTTATCACCCGTCTGAAAGCCACCTCCATGAAACCACACGAACACGGGCGCAAATTTGCCTGAAGCCACAGCCGGCCAAAAGTCGAGTACATCTCGCTCATGCTTTGTGTCGTATGCAACGTCACGTTTTGGCTCATCACCAAAGGAAAGTGCTGCGCACCACATCAGAAGAAGTACAGTGATTCTTTTCATTACCAACTAACCGAGGAGCGTGTATTTAGTAGTACGTACCATCTCAGGGTATTTCCCAGAAGTTGTGAAAGCTGTATGAACAATCCGCTGCTTGATGACCGTAGAGATACCTACTTCGATGTCAACTCGAAATTGAAAACATTTTCACCATCAGCAGTCACGTTTGCAGACAGCCCAGACTTCTCGTGGTTGCTATATTTTTCAGGCAATTCATTCTCAGAGTCCTCAAGAGACTCTGGCGAAGGATCTTCATCTGTATTATTCGATTCATCAAACGGCACACCGCCGGGCACCGCGTCAATTTCGACAGCGGGGAATTTCAGTATTGCCACATCGAAAGAACCTGGAGTAGCACCATCACCTGCGTTGAAAGACGTCATCTGATACTTTCCGCTTGCATCAGTTGTCGCATTTGCGGGCTGCTGGCCTTCTTTTGGATAAAACGTAATGCTTGCCCTCTCAACTGGAGACCCATCAAGCGTTACCATACCGATGGTTTTGTACGTTGGTGGCCACTCACGACCACCACAACCTACAGCCCCCATGACAGAGAGACCAGTAGCACATGCAGCCACGCCTAAGACAAAGGCTCTATTTATCATTTGTATATCCATCGTAAAATTGAGCGAATTTTCAAAAATACACTGCTTGCAGAAATAAAACGCTTGCCGCAGGTGTTTCGCCTACGGCAAGCGCTCCTAACGTTAATTACTGGCGAATCGACTCACCACCGGCCTTTGATCCTATGGCACCCCAGACACCGTATGGTGACTGACCGGATGCCGCACTACCGATCTTTGCGCTTGAATTTCCGGAATCAATGTTGTCATTTATAAACGACGTAGCTCCGTCAGCCATTGCAAGCACTACGCCACCTGGATGATACGAAGAGGCAGACAGAACGCCGGCATTCCAATTTACTGGGTTCTGCACAACGCCACATGACGGTGAATTAGGCGGCAATACTGTGTTAAAACCCGTTCTTGAAATATAGCCGTCAGCATAATTTCCACCCTTAATTGAATGCAGCGTCGTGCCGGCAGCAAACTTTTGTCCATCACGTACTGCCAAGCATGCACTCGGATTGTTTTGGACACCCCCAACGCCGATTGCCTCAGCCGTGCGATAGTCTTCGTCCGTTGCTGAAATATTTTGTCTACCATTACCAACACAGCCCTCACTTATGAGGGCTGTACTCGATAATCCGTCTGTGAACTCCTGAAACTCTGCACCAGCTTTCACAGGATTATTCAAAGGAGTTGTAGTATTTTTCACCGGATACGTGGAATTGCCAAATGCACCGCGATATTTTTCTTTCCACCTTTGTCCTGCTGCCTGATCCATAAAATACGCCTGCCGCAGATTTAACGTACTGTCACCAAAGCAGCCAAGATAATTAGTTGGTGCGTATTGACCTTGTGAGACTGTTGGTTGGCTATCAGAAGGACAGCGGAGAAAAGTTGGATCTCCGATGCCTGCCTTGCCGTACCTAAAGCCACTCCACCAAACGCTCCTGTTACCATTTGCAGCGATTTTGTCTGCTATTTGTTGCTGCTCCATGAATGGCATGACAGAAGCAATCCAGGACAACCGCCCGCCATTACTGATACCAGGAGAAACCCATTTGGTGTAGGTACCACCCATACCAGCAGGAAAAGCTTGCTTGGCATCTGAATAGGTGTGACAGGCTAAAGCAAGTTGTTTGACCTGACTTGTGCACATGCTTCTTCGCGCAGCTTCACGAGCCTGCTGTACTGCTGGTAACAAAAGTCCGACAAGTACACCGATGATCGCAATTACGACCAATAACTCAATTAACGTAAATCCTTTTTGTCGCCATCCAGTATTGGCTTTCGCCGAAACGGAACAGCGCATCTCCCCTAGTGTCAAAACCATGATAGAAACCCTCCAAATGAAGAAATTTAAAACCTAATCTTAACACTGGCAGCCCCACGTTGGAAATCCCACTAAAACATCGGAACACCGTCAGATTTCAACGAAAACCCAGGGTTTTTCGATGATAATCGAAAAAAAAGTTTCTAAATTTCATCAATACAAGCTCCTGCCTTGATTCCAAGTGTGAGACGTGTGCCACACTTTTGATTCACTGACATTGAGCCGATTTAATCTACGTTCAAAGTCGAATAAGAGCAGGGCAGAAAAAAAGGGCGACTTTGCGTCGCCCTTTTTTTGTACAGATTTCCGTAAAACCGCTAGCAGTATGGCTCTGAATTATGGCGTTGGGTTATAGCCGATCAAGTCAATCAATTCATTCGTGATTTTTGTAAGCTCTTCTTTGTTACTCGCTGAAGTCTTACCCAGTTTGTTTATAAGCGAAATCATTTCTGTTTTCTTTTCTTCGTCCGAGCTAAATATTTCATCAGCCCACCCTTTCATCTCACTAAGATACTGTTTGACTATTACACCTCTATCTCGCATTTCTTCTGCGTAAGCTGTGGCATCTTGCTTCGTTTGTTCATCCTCTGCTATCGGCGTGAAGTTCGCTGGCCCACCACATCCAACAGCCAAAACAGAAACCAAAAAACATAAAAATATCAATCTACCCATTGAGAAACTCCTCGTATTAAAAAATGCATTAAATAACTACGGTTCCGAATTAAACAAAAAATCACCAATTACACGGTTATTACTTTCCCAAAGAAAACTTTGTTTTTCAATCTAAAAGAATGGCGAGGAAGGGTCGTGAACCTCGATCCTCGCCATGCTAGTTAGAAAATAGTCACACTAAATCAAGCAAAAAGTTCTTACGTTTGCTAGGCCCTACAGGCAACTTTATTGGGTGTCCTTCACCGCTTCACTTGCTCTACGAACCTGAGCAACGTAGGCCGCATCACCAATGTTTGTATTTAGAAACTTTACGCTCCCATCGGCATAAACTGTGCCAAACAATCCAGCAGGATGGGCACTACTTGCTCCATGATAATTCCGTTTCCACTTAGCATTAGGTGTGACGGCTGTACCAAGTGGATAAGTTCCCAACACAGTAGGGTTTGTCCATGAAACAACGCGGTGTTGCCCCAGCCACCATTGTTGGGCACTCGCATTTTCAGCCAAGAGAATGCACTGTGTCAGCCCGTCTTTGAAATCTCTAAAGGTTGTCAAACCAGCATTTTGGCTGCCACCACTTAAGACACCCATGTTCATTGCGCCTTTTGCTTTTTGCATCCAAACCTTCATGTTATTAACATTTCCAACGAGTGAATTTCCCCAATACTGCATGCCTATGTTAGCTCGGTACGTGATGCTTCCTTTACGATCACCACGACCATTCGTTTCAGTCCGGAAATTGACACCATTGGGATCTCTTACATCCGGCGTCCATGAAGGACAGGTACCAAAAGACAGTTCCGACGCATTACCAAGAGCATCGACAGCAGATTTTGTTGCACCAAATGGAGACTGAAAGTTACCGCCTCCAGAAGCACTCTTCATCTGATCATACAGATTTACCTGTTCCCCAAATGGCAGCATATCAACAACCCAAGTGTAAGCCTGAATACCGGACGCTGTTAAAGCTGAGTTGGATCCATTAAGCAGTTTTGAAGCTGTTGGGAAACCATTATCACCTCTGTAGGTATTCACGTCAGCAAAACTGTGCAATGCGAGGCCCATTTGCTTCAGATTATTGCCACAAGAATTACGACGAGCAGCCTCACGAGCTTGCTGAACAGCTGGTAACAAAAGTCCAACAAGGACACCGATAATCGCAATCACAACAAGTAACTCAATAAGAGTAAAACCCGCACGTTTTTCACGACTTTTCGGCGATATTCCGCCCGGTCGAAAATCTAATCCTGAATGACACATAATAAAGTTCCGTTCTTTAGAGAAAATAAGACATTATGAAATAGTACGAATAGACCGGCTAGTAGCACAAAAGCCGCATTCATACACCCGCACCCGACAGATATAGTTTAATCATGTGCACCATTGCTGACAACATTCATTTGCCTGACAATTTTCGATCATGAAACCGATTTCTTCTGGGAAAACAGGCGTAACTGAAGAATCGGGCTGAGCCAGACTCTAATGAAACCAGGCTGCAACTTCACTCAGTGCCGGAAGCCGTTCTAAATCAGTCGGCCAATATTCCAGCCCAACATAGCCAGTGAATCCTGCACTTCGAATCTGATCAAAAACATACGGGTAGGCTATTTCTCCCTTTTGGAGTTCGTGACGTCCGGGATTTCCGGCGGCATGAAAGTGCCCAATCTTTTGACAGTTCTTGCGAATGGTCTCAATGAGATGGCCTTCGCTGATCTGCTGATGATAGATATCGAAGACGACCTTAATGTTGTCACTCTCTACCTCATCAATAATCTGAAATGCTTCGTCACTGTGCACAAGATAGTACCCAGGGTGATCTACTCGTTCATTGAGAGGCTCAATCACTAGGGTTACATCAGCTTTCTCAAGAAGAGGGGCAGCTTGGCATAGCCCCTCTATTAAGGAATCGTACTGAACTGCTCTCGGTACACCTTCACGGAAATCACCCACTTGAGAAATAAGAATGTTAGTCCCAAGCCTTTTTGCTGCCTCAATCGATGCAGCTACTCCATCAATATACGCTGATCGGTCAGCAGGATTCACAAGGCTGACAAACTTTGTGCAGCACGCTGAAATAGCAAGTCCATTTTCATGCTGTGCTTCCTGCAATACATCAAGGTCTTTATCCCACCAGCCCCAGAACTCAATAGCAGGAATCCCCGCTTCACGCACCGTGCGACACGCATCTTGAAAGGTCCACCCCTCAAACACAGCGTCAATACAAACTGACGGAGAAAACCGATCCATAGTGCAAGCCACTCACTTTCCTTTTTTTGCTTCACTCTTTTCCAGCAATGCACGATCGGCATACAACGCCAACAATCAATACAGAAGACACCAGAAAATCATGGGCCGCCGAAACTTCCTGAAAGAAGTATCAACAAATAGCCATGCATAGAATACTCATTCTGTTCGCACCCGCTTCATCTAAAAAAAACGAGTGTTTTTCTGGCTTGCCCGTGGCATGTCTTTCGGAAAAAACTGCCCTACCACACGTGAAGGAGGGCGAACTCAACAGGAACTACCCAACGAGTAGCCGTATAAAGGTATTTTTATGGAGATCTTTTACAACACAATCGTTCTCCATCTGTGCCGTCTCCAGAAACTGTGAGGCTGCTTGCCGGCCGCTCCGCACGGCCCCCTCCATTGTGGAGGGCCACCCAGTCTGAGTCCAATCTCCGGCAAGAAAAAGATTTTCAACTGGCGTTTTTGAATTTGGACGTACGCTTTCGATACCCGGCCTTACTGAAAGAACAGCTGTAGGATCAGTGACTATTCGAGATCGTATCAGTCGAGCGCCCCGGGCTGCTGGAAAAATTTCTTGCAACTCATTGATCACTATTTCCAAAAGCTTACTCCGATTGCCATCGCAAATACCTCGAGAAGCACTAATCACAACCTGACAGTGATGCTCGACATCCTTGGATTGGGCACCGCGATCTTTCTTACCACGAAAACCAACCTCTTCTTCTCCTTGAAATACCCATTGAGAGACACGTCCAACCAGAACAGCATGTGGCAGATCAAATATTTTTTTATCAAACCACAAATGCACCGCCGTAATCGGAGAACCGACAAAAGACTCATCAACAGGAGCCACGAGATCTGGCACAAGACGCTTGGCTGCCCGCCATGGCACTGCAAGAACAATCGCATCAGCTGGCACCACGTCCTGCCCACAGAAGACACCTGCAGCTTTTCCCGACGTGTCATACTGAATAGACGTCACGGCCCGACCGGAATGAACGGTCACCCCGTGGCCATGCAGCCACGCCACTAATTTCTCACCAAAGATCTTGCCGAGTGGCTTAGTCGGGACCAAAAGATCTGCTGCTTTTGGATGCGCCAGAAATCCATCAACGACAACTTTCCGAACAGCTGAGATGCCGACGAAATCTATCGATTCACCGAGTGCGCTTTCAATAACAGGCTGCCAGAAAAGTTGAATAACCCGCTCTGGTTGTCGCGGGCGAAGCCACTGTGCAGCCGTAACTTCACTGCCACTATTGCAGGTTTTTTGTCGAACCGCGAGTCGAACCATGCCCCATGAAAGAGCAGCTTTCTCCAGAAATGAGAAGTGATTCATACCAAACAATAAAGGCAACAAATGTAACGGGGCAGGGACCCACCCTGCTGGCGTACACGCCGAGCGACTACCATCAGGACCAATGAACCAAAGCGTTCGATCTCGCCTGAGATAATGTTCTAACCCTGTCTGTTCGCACAGATCTAGAAAGTTTGTGCAACAGCCCATTGCGACGTGCTGGCACGCATCAACCAGACTACCATCTTCAGAGTCTTCGAAAGAAGCTGCCCGGCCACCGCACTGACGTCTTGATTCTATGAGGTCAACGCTGAAGCCTCTGCCTACTAAAGCAGTCGCTGCTGAGAGTCCAGCAAGTCCACCTCCAACAATAACCACTCGCCGCGGCCCATCAGCAGGAGACTTGGTTTTCTTATTTTTAATTTCCTCAGTCATCGGAGCCCCATTAAAACGCTATAGACACCAATAAATGGTAGGCGCCACTTCGGCGTCTGAACCCGCTGAACGAAAATTGATGAACCAGCACCCTCAACTGACCGCAGAAGCTCTCGATACACAGCAAACATTGACCTGAAAACACGCTTTCCATCGACTGAAAGCATCGAATCCAAATGCATTGCCTCAGAGAACCAGGACCTTGCACGAGACACCTCCATCGCTGCAAGATTATCGAAGCATAAGCCTATACGCCCTGCTACCAAATCCTGTACGTCGCATCCCGATGCATGAAATGACTCTTCCGGAAGATATACCCGCCCTCGTTCTCGATCTTCTACAATGTCTCTTAGAATGTTTGTCCACTGAAAGGCGAGTCCGCAGGCATCTGCGGAAGGAGTCCATTCCTCAGAAGATACACCCGGCCGAAGACCCCAGATGGGCACGGCAGCCAGTCCCACTGCAGACGCTACCAACCGGCAATATCGAATGAGGCCATCTGTGGTCTCATATCTCGATTTTGTAAGATCACACCGGACGCCTTCAATAATATGAAAGAGATGCTCATGTGGTATGGAATACCGCATTGCTGTCGCTGCTATTGAACGAAGCACTGGTTCATGAACAAGTTTGCCGTGAAGGGCATCTTTCAGCATGACCTCAAACTCAAGCAGCACTCGTGTCTTTTCTGACACCCGGTCATCACCATCAACAATGTCGTCCGCGAGACGACAAAACGCATACAGCGCGTTTGACCCCCGACGCTTCTCTGGCGTCAGAAACCGTAACGGCAAAGCAAAGCTTGAACCACTTTTCTTAAGAATTAATCGACACACTTCCGCGTCGGCACGCTGAGAAACAATCATGACTACGTCCCTTGGAAAACATGGCGTACTCGAATCGCTACCATATGCACTGCCGCTCTGAAAGCGAGATTCATCTTAGCCCTCTTCTTTAAAACCGGACGTCTCGTAAGTGTATCGAATCCTGCTTGCCGAATTGCCTGCGCCACACCTCTCCCTCCCTCGAGAAATAACTGAATGGCTGGCCTCAGCACGAACGGTGCCGTTTTTACGAGGGACTGGCCGTTACCGAAACATCGTTCGGCCCATTCGACTTCGTCTATAAGGAGCGATATGAATTCCTGGCTTGCTGACGACGCGTTCAACATATCTTCGGTTACGCCATGCCGCCGCATGTCCTCTGCTGGAATATAGATACGTCCACCGAGGTAATCTCGCCGGATATCTTGCCAAAAATTAACCAATTGCAGTCCCGTGCAGATTGAATCCGAAAGCCTTATTTCTTCGGCTGCTTTGCAATGCGCCAAGCCCAACACAATGCGGCCCACCGGATCAGCAGAACGGCGGCAATATTCAAGCAACTGGACTCGAGACTCATACCGTGTCACTGTCTGGTCCTGAATAAATGCATCGATCAGATCAGCAAACGGATCTAATGACAAATTGTGTCGACGTACAGTCTCGCAAAGTGCCACAAAGACAGGATGCGTGGGCGTACCTGCAAAACACGCATCAAGGCCACAGCGCCATTCACTCAATGCAACTGTGGCATCACCTTCTGATTCATCTGCTAAATCGTCACTCCACCTCGCAAAGGTATAAACATTTGCAAGGTCTTGCCGAAGGTCTGAAGGAACAAGACGAGTAGCAACCGTAAAATTCTCGTAGTGAGCAGCAGCTACCTGCCGACAAAACATCTCCGCCGATGAAAGATCCAGATCAACTGGAAGCCGACCTAACTGCCATGCTGTTGGGTCTCGTTGAGCCACCTGAGGTAATTCAGCGTTCACAGCCGACATCGTTTGAGGGTATCCATGGGGCGATCACGGGCACGATTCATTATTCTATAACATAAAGAAGATATCTCATCCTCTGTCCCAGAAACACCCACAACATAAAAACTGCCGGGCATTCATAAGGGCTGAATCCTCAACAATTACTTCTTCTGTTGAACAAACGTGACCGCAAAAGAAGCTGCTAAACCAGCTACAGCAAGGCTGCTAAGACTACGCCACCCAAGTCCATTTATTTCATCTGGTCCGAGATCAACAGCGAGTGTCGAAGCGCTCCAGCACACGTAGAAAACCACGGGGGTTACAAAGAACTTAATAAACAGCCTTTGCCGTACGATGTAAGAACGTGCACGCTGATTGATTGTGAATCCGGACATACTTCTCCCGCAAAAGACTACAGAAAAGTGATATCGGAGAGGGCCGCTCACAAATCATAGGTTGAATGAAATCTCCCCACTATCCAGCAGGAGCCGACCAAGTCACTCGAACCTCAGGACTCGTACTTGCATACAAATCGGACAAAATAGAAGCATTTTTTTCAACAACTGACTGACCAAAACCTACGAACGGAAAAACTGATAGCAACTCAAGATAGGTGGCACCTACGCCCGACAGAGGAAGGGTAACATTGCGAGTCCTTCTCTCGGCGTCACTACGTCCTTCAACAAATCTGGAATGAGCATCAAAAAGTACTGTGCTTTAAAAAAACGGGGAACGGGCAGGGGGGGGCAGAAGCCTACGGCAAGCACGGACTGCTTAAGAATTCCGGGTACACACTCAGCAGAATTCCCCGGTCATGCTAAGATGTGTTCAGGTGCTTATGCTAAACCGTCCCAGACGCCAACTCACTAGCATACAACGACAGGAAACAAATGAAGATTCTGCTTGCCGGTCCTCGAGGATTCTGTGCCGGAGTCAACATGGCGATAGAAACTCTTGAGACAGCAATTCGACTTTTCGGCACGCCAATCTATGTGTTTCATGAAATCGTACACAATAAACATGTTGTTGACCGCTTTGTAAAAGAGGGTGCTGTTTTCGTTGACACTGTTGAAGAGGTTCCAGAAAAGGCAACTCTTTTATTCTCCGCACATGGCGTTGCCCCCGAGGTGCGACGAGTAGCTGCCGAACGAAAACTTCGAGCGATTGATGCAACATGCCCGCTCGTCACAAAGGTCCACCTTGAAGCAATTAAATATGCTGACCAGAACTACCACATCTTTTTAATTGGCCACGAAGGACATGACGAAGTCATTGGGACGATGGGGCAGGCCCCCGGGGCCTTCACACTTGTAGAAACCACAGAAGAAGTAAATGCCTTACCATTCGGCCCTGAGGACAAACTCGCATACCTCACTCAGACAACACTGTCCGTTGATGACGCCTCCCGAATTATCAATCAACTGAAGGCAAGGTTTCCACAATTGATTGGACCTCCAAAAGATGACATCTGCTACGCGACACAGAATCGGCAAGAGGCCGTTCGCCAATTGTCGCAAGAGGCTGATCTCGTACTCGTATTAGGAAGCCAAAATAGTTCGAATAGCCAAAGACTTGCCGAACTTGCCAAAGAACACGAAGTCCCTTCGTATCTTATTGATGGTGCTGATGAAATAGATGCATCTTGGTTCAATAACATTGAAACTGTTGCGATAACTGCCGGAGCAAGCGCACCAGAACAGGTCGTTCAAGATTGTGTTGGATGGCTCCGGAACCGTTTTGAAAACAGTCCGTCTGGATTTTCTATCGAAGAAAGGACCGTTCGTGACGAAGATGTCTTCT
>Ga0315320_10000196_pt1 | contig 48343 bp, 43 predicted proteins | sample M140m21515metaG_FD_203458 | JGI IMG/M metagenome (GOLD analysis project Ga0315320, IMG submission 203458) | Ammonia-oxidizing marine archaeal communities from Monterey Bay, California, United States - M1 40m 21515 | ecosystem: Environmental > Aquatic > Marine > Coastal | place: USA: California... | reverse complement strand
AAGTTCACCGCCAGCCATAATATCGACAAAGCCTCCGCCGCCGTCGACGGCAGTGCCACTTCGCGATTCGACACCGGCACGGCCATGGTGCCCGGCATGTGGTTCGCCATTGAGCTGCCGGCAGGCCGCGAAGTAAGCGGCCTGCAGTTGGAAACCTTAGCCTCGCCAATGGATTATCCCGATGGCTACGAGGTGCGGGTGTCCACCGACGGCCAGACTTGGTCCGACCCCGTTGCCAAAGGCCGCGGGCCCGGGCCGATGACGGAAATCTATTTCAAAACCGTCAAGGCGCGTCATATCAAGATCACCCAAACCGGCCGTCGACCCGGCAAGTTCTGGAGCATCCACGAGCTGCAGGTGTACGGCAAATAACGCGCTGGACGGAATCCGTCGCGCATGGCAAACAACCCACTCACTTTTCACTTTATGAAGAAACTCCTCATCACTGGATTGTGCGCCCTTTTCTCGCTCACCGCGGGCGCGGCGCAACTGGAACTCAAGAAAGGCGATAGCGTCGTGCTCATCGGCAACACGTTGGCCGAACGCATGCAGCATCATGGCTGGCTGGAAAGCTACGTGCAGGCAGCCCTGCCCAAGCACGAAATCACCTTCCGCAACCACGGCTTCTCTGGCGACAAAGTCAACAGCCGGCCGCGCAACCGCGGGTTCATCAACGCCCAGGAGTATCTAAAAATCTCCAAGGCCGACGTGATCATCGCCTTCTGGGGCTACAACGAATCCTACGACAACAATCCCGCCGGTTTCACGCAGGAGATGGAGAAGTGGATTACAGAAACCCTGAAGCAAAACTACAGCGGCAAAGGCGCACCGCGGTTGGTGATTTGTGCCCCCATCATGCACGAAAATCTAAACACCCCCAACCTGCCCGATGGCAAGGCTAACAACGCCCGCCTCATGCAGTACGCCGGCGCCGCCGAAGTGGCCGCCGCCAAGTTCAAGCTGCCCTACGTGGACCTCTTCCACGCCACCAAACACCTCTACATGATGAACAAGGATCCGCTCACCCTCAACGGCATCCACCCCAATAGCCTCGGCAACCAGCTGATCGCTCAGCATCTGGCCAAGGAAGTGTTCGGTCTCGAAGTCAGCAAGGACACCAAGAAAATGGAGAGTATCCGCGAGGCCGTGCTGGACAAGAACTGGCACTGGCACAACCGCTACCGCGCCACCGACGGCAACGACGTGTGGGGCAGTCGCTCCGGCCTCAAGTTTGTCGATGGCCAATCCAACGGCGACGTGCTGATGCACGAGCTGAAAATGATCGACGTCATGGTCGCCAACCGCGACCGGAAAGTTTGGGCTCACGCCAACGGCAACACTAATTATAAAGTGGATGATTCCAATGTCCCCGATCCGGTCGGCGTGAAATCCAATGTCGGCGGAGGGTCCCGGAGCAGTAGTGCTCAGAAAGAAGGCAACAAGACTTACATCACCGCAAACGAAACCGCCGCCCAGTTGCAGCTAGCCAAGGGTCTCAAGGTGAATGTCTTCGCTTCGGAAGAAATGTTCCCCGAAATGGCTAACCCTGTGCAGATGGCCGTGGACACCAAGGGCCGCCTCTGGGCCGCCACCTGGCCCACATACCCCAAGTGGGAGCCGCTCAAGAAAATGGACGACCGCCTGCTGATCCTCCCCGATGAGAATCGCGACGGAGTAGCCGACAAGGCAATCACCTTCGCCAAGGTGCACAACCCCACCGGATTTGAATTCTGGAACGGCGGCGTCATCGTGGCCAGCGTGCCCGACATCCTGTTTCTGAAAGACACTGACGGCGACGACGTGGCCGACGTGCGCATCCGCCTCTTCCACGGTCTGGACAGCGCTGACACCCACCACAGCGCCAATGCCTTCGCGTATGGCCCGGACGGCAACTTCTACTACCAACGCGGCGTGTTCCACGTCAGCAATGTGGAAACGCCCTGGACCAAGAACCAACAACACGGCAACAGTGCCATGTACCGGTTTAACCCACGCACCTTCGAATACAGCTTCCACGCCAGCAACTCGCCCAACCCGCACGGCGTCAGCTTCAACTACTGGGGCTACCACTTCGCCACCGATGGCACCGGCGGCCGCGCCTATCAGGTGCGCCCGGACGGCCGCGGCGGATTCCGTATGCAGTCCGTGCTGAACAAGACCGTGCGTCCCGTTCCCGCCAACGGCGTGATCTCCAGCCCGCATTTCCCCGACAAGTACCAAGGCAATTTCCTCATCCTCAACTCCATCGGCTTCCTCGGCATCAAGCAGTACAAAATGGTGCACTCCACGCAGGGTAAGGACAGCGATGGCGACGGCTTCAGCGATGAGTATGAAACCGTTAAGAAATCTGATCCCAACGACGCCAACAAGAAACCCGGCGGTTCCCTCGGCGATATTTGGGGTATGGATCAGGAAGACCTGTTGCTCTCACCGAAAGACCGCAACTTCCGCCCGACCGATTTCGAGATCGGCAGCGACGGCGCCATGTACGTGTCCGACTGGCAAAACATCATCATCGGCCACATGCAGCACAACGTACGGGACCCTAGCCGCGACCATGAGTTCGGACGCGTGTACCGCATCACCCACGAAGGCCGCGAGCTCATGCCGCCCGTGAAGGTAGACGGCGAACCGATCGCCAAGCTGCTGGACCTGCTCAAGGAACGCACCAACCTCACGCGCTACCGCGCCCGTATTGAGCTCAGCGAACGCGACACTAAGGACGTAGTCGCCGCCCTCGGCAAATGGACCAAGCAGTTCGACGCCAAGAAAGCCGAGGACGCCCATCACCTGATGGAAGCCCTCTGGATGCATCAGCAGCACAATGCGAAAAACGAAGAGCTTCTCAAGGCCCTGCTGGAATCGCCGGTGGCCGACGCCCGTGTGGCCGCCGCCACCGTGAAACAGTTCTGGGAAACCTCCGCTGCGGCCAACAACGAGGTCACTGAGGAGAAACCCGTGGAGACTAAGAAATCCGGCATCCTCTCGGATACTCCGGAGCTCACCACCATCCGTATCGGCACCCTCGTCGAGCAGATGAAGTACGATACTACCAAGCTCACCGTAAAGGCCGGCAAGAAAATCAAGCTCACCTTTGCCAACCCGGATTTCCTTCCGCACAACATCGTGCTGGTGAATCCCGGTAAAACCGAGGCCGTGGCCGCCGCTGCTATCGCCATGGGTGCCGAAGGCTTCAAGACCGGCTTCGTGCCACCGAGCTCCGACGTTATCTGGGCCAGCAAACTCATTGACCACGGCAAGGAACAGGTCATCGAGTTCACCGCCCCGTCCAAGCCGGGCGAGTATCCGTACGTCTGCACCTTCCCTGGCCACGCCATGTTGATGCGCGGCGTGCTGACGGTGAAGTAACCTGCCGGTCCAATCCATTCACGTTCACCCCGCGCGCCATCCCGGCCGCGGGGTGAATCTTTTCTTGCGTCTGCCCTTCGGGCACGGTGCAATCAGTGCCCCGACGAAAGAGGCCGTCGTGCCACTGGCACAACATTCGCATCAAGGAACTTTAACCGCATGAAAAAACAAAGCCTCACTCGCCGGCGCTTCCTCCAAAATGCCGCCACGATCGCCATCGTGCCGGCCGCCGTCCTTGGGCGCGCCCAGTCCGCCCCCAGCAACCGCCTCACGGTCGGGCTCATTGGCGCCGGCGGCCGTGGTACGGGCGTAATGAATTCGTTCCTCGGCGAACAAGATGCGCAGGTGATTGGCGTGTGCGACCCGTATGAGACCCATTTCCGCGACCAGACCGCCGGCCGTGCATTTGGCTGGAAACCTGCCGCCGAGTTGGTGGGGCGCCGTTACAAGACCAAGCCTTGCGCGCACTACGCGGATTACCGCGAACTGTGCGCGCGTAAGGATTTAGATATCGTCATTGTCGGCACGCCCGATCACTGGCACGCCGTGCAGACCCTAGAGGCCCTGCGCAATGGCAAGGATGTGTACTGCGAAAAACCAGTTACCCATTTTTTCGCCGAGGGCCAAGCCGTCTATCGCGAGGTCACCAAGCGCAAAGCCATTTTCCAAACCGGCTCGCAGCAACGATCCGATCATCGCTTTCGACTCGCAGTGGAGATCGTTCGCAACGGACTGCTCGGGGACATCAAGGAAGTACAGGTCGGCCTGCCCGGCGGAACGCACAACGACAATGGAGACACCACCGCCCGCGATTATTCGAAGCACAAAGATTACCAGTTATGGACCGGCCCCGCGCCGTTGCTGGACTACACCTTCAGCCGTCACCACCGCAACTGGCGTTGGCATCTCGCCTACGGCGGCGGCCAGCTAATGGATTGGATCGGTCATCATAACGACATTTGCCACTGGGCCCTCGGCGAAGACCGCGGCGGCCCCACGCGCGTGGAGGCCAAGAATTTTACCCAGACCAAAGCCAAGACCTACGACGCTCCGCCGCATTACGAAGTACACTGCGAATACGGTGGCGGCATCCGCACTAGCATGGGCCCGCACAACACCATGGGCATGAAGGTGATCGGTACCGAAGGCTGGGTACACGTGACGCGCGGCAAGATCACCTGCTCCAAGCCAGCCTTGCTCAAACCGGATTTCAACCCCGGCCCCTTCAAGGGCTACCTGTCTCCCGGCCACACGCGCAATTTTCTCGATTGTGTGAAGAGTCGTAAGGAGACCATTTGCCCTGCCGAGACCGCCCACCGCTCAATTACCCCCGGTCATCTCGGCTATGTCTCCAACACCCTTGGCCGCGCCCTGAAATGGGACGCCAAAAAAGAACAGGTCACCGGCGATACCGAAGCCCAAAAACTCCTGACCCAAATGACCCACCGCAAACCGTGGACGCTCGGATGAACCCCGCTTCCCGATCCCTCAATCTCCCCGGCCAACACGAATATCACGGAGCCCCCTTCCCGCTCGCTCTGGAGGTAACCGCCGATTCACTAGAGGACGCCTGCGCGTGGATCACAGAAAATGCCACTGACCTCGACGCCCAAGCCGCCGCGCACGGGGCCGTGCTTCTGCGCGGCCTACCCTTGGCCACGCCGGAAGAATTCGATGCCGCCGTGGGCGCGTTTGGCTTTCCTAATTTTTCCTACGCCGACTCGCTCTCCAACGCCTATCGCCTCAACTACACCCCGCGCATCTTCTCTGCCAACGAAGCGCCGCCAGAGGTCACCATCTTCCTACACCACGAAATGGCGCAGACGCCCATCTACCCGAGCAAGCTGTTCTTCTTCTGCCAAACCTCCCCCACCACCGGCGGTGCCACGCCCATCTGCCGCTCGGATATTCTCTGGCAACGCCTCACCGAACAACACCCCGCCTTCGCCGACGACTGCAAAACCAAAGGCCTGAAATATTCCAACGTCATGCCCGCCGAGGCCGACAAGACATCCGGCATGGGCCGCAGTTGGCAGAATACTTTCAGCGCTGACACCCGCGAAGCTGCCCAAGACCACATGACCGAGCTGGGCTACACCTGGGAATGGCTGCCCAACGGCGACCTCCGCGCCACCACGCCCGTGCTCCCCGCCGTCCGCGATCTCGGCGCTGGTCGCGCCAGTTTTTTTAACCAACTCATCGCCGCCTTCAACGGCTGGAAAGACAGCCGCAACGACCCCGCTAAGGCCATCACCTTCGGCGACGGTTCGCCGCTGGACCCTGAGGATGTCGCTGCCGCCAGCGCCCTGGCCGACGACTGCACCTTCGATCTCCCCTGGCAAGCTGGCGATCTGGCCCTCGTGGACAACTACACCGCCATGCACGGCCGTCGCACCTTCACCGGCACCCGCAAAGTCCTCGCCAGCCTCGTGGCAGCGTAAGACCCTTTTCCATTGGCTTCCAATGCTGGCTGGCGTATTTTTCCTGCCAATCATGATGCGTTTATTCTTCGCTTTTTTACTGTGCCTCGGAGGTTTGCTAGAGGCTCAATCGGTCTCGGATTCAGCAACGCCCGTGCGAAACATTTCGGCGCCTGCAGGTTTTAAGGTGGAGTTACTGTACTCAGTACCCAAGCCCCAACAGGGGTCTTGGGTGGCGATGTGCAATGACGACAAGGGGCGGATCATTGTGAGCGACCAGTTCGGAGGGCTGTACCGGTTCACACCGCCGGCGCCGGGGAAGCAGTTGAAGGCATCTGACATCGAGCCGGTACCGGCAAAGATCCGGGCGGCCAATGGATTACTCTGGGCCAAGGGCGCGCTGTACGTCGCGGTGAATGATTACGAGCGCAAGTTTCCCAGCGGGCTGTATCGGGTGACGGATTCGGATGGAGACGACAAGCTGGATAAGGTGGTGCTGTTGCGCGAGATGTTTGCGCGCGGCGATCACGGCGTCCACGCCATTTTGCCTGGACCAAATAATTCACTTTACCTGATCACCGGTAACAATACGGAACCACTGAAAACTCAGACCTCCCGCGTGCCATCGCACTGGGGTGAAGATCACCTTTTGCCACGCATGCCTGATGGACGTGGACATAACCGAACACGACTCGCTCCGGCTGGAATCATTTACAAGGTGTCAATGGATGGAAAGCAGTGGGAGGTTGTGTCATCCGGTTACCGCAACATTTACGACGGCGGGGTGAATGCCGACGGCGAGCTCTTCACCTACGACGCGGATATGGAGTATGACTTCAACACCTCGTGGTATCGACCCACACGAATCAACCATGTAACCAGTGGCAGCATGTGGGGCTGGAGAAATGGAACCGGCAAACGACCAGAGTTTTACCCAGACACATTGCCGGCAACAGTGAACATCGGCCCCGGCTCGCCGACCGGCACGGTGTTTGGTTACGGTGCAAAGTTTCCAGCGAAATATCAGAACGCTTTTTTCATCCTCGATTGGAGTTGGGGCAAGATTCACGCAGTACACCTCAAGCCACATAGCTCCAGCTACACAGGCGACAGTGAGACGTTTATTACAGGCAGTCCTTTACCAGTCACTGATGTGATTATCCGCCCGGAAGATGGGGCAATGTACTTCACCATTGGCGGCCGTAAGGTACAGTCAGGGGTATATCGTGTGACCTACTCTGGCGGGGAATCTACCGCCCCGGCGGTGAAGCGAACACAGTCGCAGGACCGTAACCTAAGACACAAGTTGGAACGTTTTCATGGCAGGCAACATAAGGATGCAGTAAACGAATCGTGGACGCATTTGGACCACGCCGGCCGCTTCATTCGCTGGGCAGCAATGACTGCGGTGATGCATCAGCCGGTTTCACAGTGGCAAGAGCGCGCATTGAGCGAAAAAAATCACAACAAGCGTGTGGTGGCATTGCTGGCATTGTGCAAGGTGGTTGGTGCCGACCCGAAAAACGTAACCCCAGAAGAACCTGCCCCGAAAATTGATTCCGCATTGAAGGCGTCTATTTTCAAATCGCTCGGGCAAGTTGATTGGTCAAAGCTCACGCATTCAAGCAAGCTAACATTGGTGCGCGCATATCAGATCGCCCTCATTCGATTGGGCGAAACTAATGCGAACGTTAAGAACCGCATCGTGCAGCAACTGGACCCACATTTCCCCGCGCCTAATTTCGAACAGAACTGGCTCCTTTGCGAAACGCTCGCCTATCTGCAGGCCCCTAACACCGCAGCCAAGGGCATCCGACTGCTGCAAGATGCGGCCACGCAAGAGGAGCAGATCGAGTACGCGCGCTCGCTGCGGATGCTGAAAGCCGGCTGGACGCTCAAACTGCGCACGGCTTACTTCGAATGGTTTCTCAAGGCGGCCAACTACCGCGGCGGCGCGAGCTTCAGCAAATTCATCGAGTTCATCCGACGCGATGCCGAGGCGAGTCTGGACACCAAAAGCCGCGAGCAAATGAAGGAGTTGCTAGCGAAAAAGCCCGAGCAGAAATCGCCATTTGAAATCATGGCGCAGGCCATGATTGGCCGAAATTTCGTGAAGCAATGGGAACTTGAGGAACTCAGCGCGGCCTCCAAAACCAAGCTCAAGGGCCGCGACTTCGAGCGCGGTCGTAAGATGTTCGCCGCGGGCGGCTGCTTTGCCTGCCACCGATTTGCCAATGCAGGCGGTATGACTGGCCCGGATCTCACCGGATCCGGCGGGCGTTATTCTGCTCATGATTTACTGGATCAAATCATTAATCCCAGCCGTGAAATTAATGAGCAATTCGTGCCGGTGATCGTAAAGATGAAGAATGGCGATACGCTAACCGGCGTGGTCGTGAACATGAGCGGTGATCGCGTAACCGTGAACACGGACATGTTTGATCCCAACCAACGCGTTAACGTGAACCGTCCTGACGTGACCAGCATCGAGCCGTCCAAAGTGTCGCCAATGCCTCCGGGCCTGCTCAATCTCATGAGAGAAGATGAAGTGATGGATTTACTAGCTTACATCATCAGCGGAGGTAATCGTGACCACAACGTTTACAAAAAATAATTATGAAAAAAATCATTAACCTCATCTCGGTAATCTGCCTCACCGCCTGGCTCGGCTGCGGCGGCGGTGGAGGCGATACTAAAAGCAAAGGCGTGATCGCCTACTCGCCGCTCACGCTTTCTAACCCGTTTTTCAAGGTGATCGGCGATCACATCAAGGCTGAGGCCGAAAAGAATGGTTACACGGTTCGCATAGTGGATCCGAATATGGACGTAAAAAAACAATCCGATCAGATGGATGATTTCATTTCCAGCGGCGTCACCGCCATCATCCTTGTGCCGTGCGACCGCCTGTCTGTCGGCCCGTCGGTGCAAGCAGCGAACAAGGCCGGCATTCCGGTGTTCACGGTGGATGCCAAGTGTGCGGCGGAAAATGCCAAGATAGAGGGCCACGTGGGCACGGATAATTTTCAGGGTGGTGAACTAGCCGGCCAGGCGATGATTACCGCGCTCGGCGATGCCGGCGGCAAGGTGCTGGTGCTCGACTTCAAAAAGGCCAACTCTTGCGTGTTGCGTGTGGGCGGCTTTAAGAAGGTGATTGATGCTCACAACAAGACGGCCACCGGTAAAATCGAGATTGTCTCTGAACTCGACGGCAACGGGGACCGCACCAAAGGGTATCAATCCACGGCCGACGCCCTGCAGGCGCATGAGGATCTCGATGCCATTTTTGCAATCAATGATCCCTCCGCCCTCGGCGCCTACACCGCTGTGAAGGAAGCGAAGCGCGATGACAAGATCAAGATCATCGGCTTCGATGGCCAGCTCGATGGCAAACAGGCGATCAAGGACGGCAAGTTGTACGCCGACCCAATCCAGCATCCGGACAAGATGGGCCGCCAGATCGTGCAGCTGATCATGAAATATCAGGCCGGTGAAAAATTCGAGCCCGAGACGCTCATTCCCGCCACGCTCTACACCAAGACCGAGGCGGACCAAGATCCGGCGCTGGAATAATCCATGGCCGCTGCCGCTCACCCGCCGTTGCTCCAGATGCGCGGCATCAGCAAGGCCTTCCCCGGCGTACAGGCGCTTAGCGGAGTGGACCTCACGCTGCATGCCGGCGAGGTATTGGCGTTGCTTGGCGAAAACGGCGCAGGCAAAAGCACACTGATCAAAATCCTCGGCGGCGCCCATGCGCATGACGAAGGCGAACTGAGTATCGACGGTTCGCCCGCGCGCATTGATTCCCCGCAGGCGTCACAAGCCGCCGGCATCGGCATTATTTACCAGGAGTTCAACCTCGTGCCCGGCCTGACCGCGCGCGAAAATATTTTCCTCGGCCAGGAACCGGCGCGGGTCAGTTTCATTCCGCACCAAAAAGAAGCCGACCGCGCTCGTAAGCTGTTCCAACGCATTGGTGTAGAGATCGATCCCAGTGCCCTATGCCGCGATCTCACCGTGGCGCAACAGCAGGTCGTGGAGATCGCCAAGACGCTAGCGCAGGACGCCCGCATCATCGTGATGGACGAGCCCACCGCCGCCCTGACCCCGCGCGAGGTCGACGGCCTGCTCCAGGTCGTGAACGAACTCCGCACCCAAGGTATCGGCATCATTTATATCAGCCATCGCCTTGATGAAATCGATGCCATCGCCGACCGCGTCACCGTGCTGCGCGACGGCAGCCACGTGGCGACCCGTGACAAGACCGACCTCGCGCGCGATGAAATGATCGAGCTGATGGTCGGCCGCAGTCTCGAAAAGGAATTTCCACCGCACGACTGCCAACCCGGCCCCGTGCGGTTAGCGGTGAAAAATCTTTCGCGCGACAACAAGGTTCGCGACGTGTCCTTCGAGCTGCACGCCGGCGAAATTGTCGGCCTCACCGGCCTTGTTGGAGCGGGCCGCACCGAGACCGCCCGTCTCATTTTCGGCGCTGATCGCAAGGATACGGGCACAGTGGAACTGGACGGCCAACCCATCGATGCCACCTCGCCGCGCGATGCCATACGCGCCGGCATTTGCCTGCTTACCGAGGATCGCAAATCGCAGGGCCTCGTGCTCGGTCAAACCGTACAGGAAAATTTTGGCCTACCCAACCTGCTGCAATTCACCCGGAGCGGCCTCATTGATCAACAAGCGGAGAGCGATGCCTTCGCCAAGTTTGTTAAACAAATCCCGATCAAGGTATCCGATCACGAACAACTCGCGCGCAATCTATCCGGCGGCAACCAGCAAAAGGTCGTACTCGCCAAGTGGCTTCAACGCAATGCCGACGTGATTATTTTCGACGAACCAACCCGCGGCATCGATGTCGGCGCCAAGTACGAGATTTACCGACTCATCCAGCAACTGGCCGACGATGGCAAAGCCATTCTCATGATCAGCTCCGAGCTACCCGAGATCCTCGGCATGAGCGACCGAATCCTCGTGATGAACGAAGGCCGCCTCACCGGCGAGATCACCGAGGTCCCCCGAGCCTCGCAGGAGGACATCATGAAACTTGCCACACAGCGCGAACCCCTCGCCGCATGAAGAACCTCGACTACGGCAAACTGCTTTCCGACTACGGTAATGTGCTTGTGCTGCTGGTGTTGTGCGCAGTGGTGAGCTTCGTCACGATGGAGGAGCAATCGCCCCGCAGTGAAGCCGCTGCTGAGCGGTTAGCGGAGACAATCGCCGGCAACAATCCACCGGACGCCACAGTCGCGATCCTAGTCCGCAGCGGCGAAGGCGCAGAGAAATTTTCCGGCAAACTCGAAACGGCCCTCACCAACGCCGGGCTCACCGTCACCACCAACGTGATCGGCAATCCCACCGCTGCCCGGGCTGTGTTGGAGAGCCAAGCCGCGCCGCTGGCCGCCATCGCTGCCGACGAGCACATGATCGTTTTTTGCAACGAGCTGCTGCCCAAGCTTGCCGGGGAATCTCCGCACCTCGCCAAGACCGCCGCGTATCAACCCATCAAACACAAATGGCCGAATTTCCTAAAGCGGGATAACCTGCTCAACGTGCTCAAGCAAATTTCCATCGTCGCCATCATCGCCATTGGCATGACAATGGTCATTATCACCGCCGGTATCGATCTATCCGTTGGCAGCCTCATCGCCTTCAGCGGTGTCATCACCGCGCTGACCATCCAGCAACTCGGCGGCAGTGATCCCTCTTTGACGCATTTTCTGCTCGGCAGCACCGCGGGTATCCTGGCCTGCGCCGCCATCGGCTTCGGCACCGGCGGATTAGTCACGTTGTTTAAAATCCCCGCGTTCATCGTCACCCTTGGCGTCATGTTCATTGCGAAAGGCTTGGCGTTCATCTTTTCAGAATCCGCGCCCGTCCCCATCGAAGGCAGCTTCGCTTGGCTGGGGCGCGGAGCTGATTTTCTCGGCTTGCCAAACTCTGTCGTGCTCATGCTGTTACTCTACGCCATCGCGCACGTGGTGATGACGCACACCTCTGTCGGCCGTTACATCTACGCCGTGGGCGGCAATCCCGAGGCAGCGCGGCTTTCCGGCGTGCCGGTGAAGTGGGTGCTCGTGTTGGTCTACACCCTATGCGGATTGCTCGCCGGCTTGGGTGGCGTGATGGAAGCCTCGCTGCACACTACCGGCGACCCCAAGAGCGGCACGCTGGTGGAGCTGCAGGTCATCGCCGCTGTAGTCGTCGGCGGCACGAGCTTGGCCGGCGGGCAGGGGAAAATTTTCGGCACGCTCGTCGGCGCGCTCATCATCGGCGTCATTCGCAACGGGATGAACCTCACCGGCGTGGAATCCCACATGCAAAACGTCGTGTACGGCGTGGTCATCCTCATCGCCGTGATGGTGGACCAACTGAAAAACCGCGGTCTGAAAACCGCCGGTTAAACCAAGTCCCCGCGCAACATGGTCACCGCTTGGCCGCGCAGTTTCACGCGATCGCCAGCCATTTCCATGTCCACCACACCGCCGCGACGTGAAGCTTGGTAGGCGGTCATGTTGGCTTTGCTGAGTTGTTCCGCCCAGTAGGGCGCCAAGGCGCAGTGGGCGGAGCCGGTGACGGGGTCTTCCTGCACGCCCGCGGCTGGGGCGAAGAAGCGAGAGAGGAAATCGTATTGATCATTCGCGCTGCGCGTGGTGACGATGAACCCGCGCACCGGCAGTTCGCTCAGGGCGGCGAAGTCCGGCGATAATTCGTGCAGTTCCTCTTCATCGGTCAATTCCACGAACAGGTCAAACGGCGTGCGCCCGACGTAGCGGGGCACGCTACCGAGCAGATCGGACAAGCCCGGTGGTGGCTCGATGGGTTCAGGCGGCGTGGCGGGGAAATCCATCTCAATCCAATTGCCGGCCCGCGTGGCGGTAAGCACTCCACTGCGGGTGTGAAACCGGGCGGGCTCATTCTCGGGCAACCGCTCCGTTTCCCAAAGTACATGGGCGCTGGCAAGCGTGGCATGGCCGCATAAATCCACTTCGGTGATGGGCGTGAACCACCGCAGATCAAAATCGTCCTTTCGCGGCACGAGGAACGCCGTTTCGGACAAGTTCATCTCGGCGGCGACGGACTGCATCCAGCCGGCGTCCGCCGAGGATTCCAGCAGACACACTGCTGCGGGATTTCCGGTGAACGGCCCGGACGCAAAGGCATCGACGATGTACAGTGGAGCAGCCAAACAATGCCTCGGGGGCGCAGTATTATTTGGTTTAGTCACCGTTATTGAAGGGATCAGCTTCTGGCCGTTGAAGGACACGTGTACGCCGGTCACCCTGCAGCGCCTGAATTGAGCGAGCCACTTCGGTAACCTCGGCCTGCGTAATTTGGATGCCAAACGTGATCGCGAAGCTTCGGGATTGACTCGGGGCCAGCTTGCTCACGCGGCCCTTAGCGCGTTCCCAGCGGCGGTTGTGTGGAAAACTGGTGCCGGGCTCAAGGCCGGTAACGTAGCCGTCGGAGTTGGCCACGGTGTTTTTCCATTGCGTGAGATACGGCAGCTCTTCCAGCGACCAGGTCATCGACACGCCACGGTCGCCCTTGGCGTTTTGGAGTTGGATGGTGGTGCGTCCTTTTTCATCGGCGAATGGGAAAATCTGAAACACTTCCTCCACGAATCCGGACCTAGGGGCGGCGTACGTGTCCCACGTCTTCACCGCCTTGGCGGCGTGATCGTTGAACGGCGCCACGCGTTCGGCAGCCGCCACCAAACGGGCGCCCTGCTCCAGCAACGGAGAACCGTAGTTGGCGTGATAAATCAGCATGAACTCCTGCGGCTCGGAGCCGCGGTTGGTCAGGGTATCGCTGATGGTAAATTTGCCCGAGCCGGGCACGGTGCTGATCTCCGTCCACAACTCCAGTTTCGGCCCGAAGAATACACGCTCATCCACGCGCCCGCGCACGCGGATGGTGTATGGCGCCTGCCGGTCGACGGTCACCATCACTTCGCTCGCCGGAATATTTGAAATCTTACCGTGCAGCGTGAGATCCATCTGGCCCTTATCGCCGGTGTTGGTGATGAACTCGTCTTTCCCCGGGTGCCCGGCATATTCCAGGCCGCAGCGCGCCATCCATTCATTGAACCCCTCGATCCAGCCGAGTCCGCCGCGGCTTTCGAGATTGATGAACTTCGGATGCACCACCTCCTTGATCGGCGAATCCCAACCGAGCCGCACATCGCCAAGGTTCACATCGAGAATGCCCATCCCGCGCGTGGGAATCACCCGAAAACGCAGTTTGCCGTTGTCCACCTCGATGATCTCCACACCCTCCTGTTTGCCGCCCTGCAGGATGCGTTTGCGAATGTGCCACTTGGCCTCACCGCGATAGCCAGCCAAATCGCTGGAGACCATTTGCCAACTGGCCACGCGATAGCCTTTGGTGGCGTCCGTGAGAACTTTCTTGAAGGGCGCGGCCTCAACCGCGAGCGACAGAACCAGCCCGGCGAGAATCAATCGGGGAAATTGCATGCGCCCATGACACCGTGGGGCACATCGTTCGGCAAGCAAATTACTCGTAGCGCAATGCTTCAGCTGGATCCAATTGCGCGGCACGCTTCGCAGGTAACACCCCCGCAAAAGCACCCACAAAAGCAGTCGCCAATATCATCAAAGGCAACACCCACCAAGGAGTCACAAAAAGGTCAGATACTCCAAGAATATTACCCCAATTTCCTCCCGGAATATATGGTAGGCCTTGAGCTGCATATATGTTTCCCACGATACAGAGAACTGTGCCCAGCAAGTATCCGATCAGCCCCCCCATCAGTCCGATGGCACCCGCCTCAGCAGCAAACATGGCCGCCACATACCCGCGCGTGGCACCAATAGCCTGTAAAACGCCAATCTCCCGCTTGCGTTCGCTAACCGCCATGAACAATGTGTTTACAATAGAGAAAAAAGCCACGACCCCAGCAATCATTACAAAAACCGTAAGAATCGCAGACAAAGCACCAAAGAGGCCATGAATAAAACCAACCACATCCTCTAAAGTGGTTGATTTCATCCCCAGCTTTTTTATCTCTCGTTTGATCCGTGGTATTTCTTTTGGGTCACTCACTCGCACTAAACCTTCAATGCCAAATTTACCGTCTTTTCCCTTAGTGTACATATCAGGGTTACGTAAAAAAACGCGGCCCATCTCAGCGATCAAATCCGGAGGGAGATAAATCATATTGGTCAGCAACCCTTTCTTAGAGATTCCCACCACCTTGGCCTCAAACACCTTGGCCGCGCCAGGCTCAGTGGTGAGCGCCTTAATTTCCGATGAATTCGCTAAGTCTCTTAGCATAATGAATGCAGAGATCATCGTCAGTTCGGGGTCCTCAGGGGGGTTCTGTAAGAGATAAGCAACATCCCGAAGTTTGTCCAAAAACTTCAGATCCATCTGGCCGCCGCCAGCCATGGCAATATAAGCATCTTCCTGAATGCGAATCTTCAGGGTCTGACCAAGCAATTGGGTCGGATTTGAATAGCCTAAAGCTACCAGATAAGCCTCAGAAACGATGCATTCACGAGCAGCACTGGTGGAAAAATCCTGACCGTAAGCAAGCATATCGGGTCCCGCCATAATCCAAGGGCGTACTATGGCATCAAACTGACGGTCATCACCGACCACCTGCATAGAGCGCGGCATTACCCAGATCTCTGGCTGCACCTCCTGCACTCCATCAATATTCTTTAGCTTTTGAATACTCTCATGAGGTATGTGACGAAACTCAAAAGCACCGGGAATCTCCTCCTTGTTTTCCTCGGTCACTTCCTGCGGAGGCTCACCCAGACCGCCAAACATTCCTTTAGCCATTTTCTCCGGTGCCCCCCCCTTCTCTAGGCGCACCTTAATCATATTTTCACCCCAAACGGCACGAATCTGTTGATCAAGAAAGACCGATAACCCATTGGAGAGAGAAAGAATTAAAACAACAAGAAAAGAGCCAATGATTACTCCGGTCATCGTGAGTAACGCTCGCATCCTTTTTCGAAAAAGGTTGAGGAACACGTCCGTTAACAAATCACGAATCAATGATGTTCTGAGTAGATTCACTTAGCTACAAATTGTTTTTTTTAGTTTCCCGCCACTCAAATGGAATTGAATTTCGGTCTGTTTCGCCAGTTCAGGATTGTGCGTCACCAATAACACGGTGATATCTCTATCCTTATTTAAATTCAGTAGAATCTCTGTAATGGCCGCACCAGTTTTTTCATCCAAATTACCTGTCGGTTCATCAGCTAAAAGCAATTTGGGCCGATTTGCCAAAGCTCGAGCAATAGCCACCCGCTGACGTTCACCTCCCGACAACTGTTGAGGCCGATGTTCTCCGCGATGTCCCAAGCCAACCAGTTCGATGAGTTCATTAGCTCGATCTCTACGTTCAGACCGGCTGACCTGCGCCAGCTTCAAGGGCACCTCAACATTTTCAATAGCCGTTAAGTGGCTCAGCAAAAAGAAATCTTGGAAAACAAATCCTACCGTGCTTCGGCGGTAAGCCGCCAAATCAACCGGAGCCATACCGTTTAGTTCTTGGCCATATACCGATACCGATCCAGAAGATGGAGTATCAAGCCCACCTAGAAGCGCCATTAAAGTTGATTTACCAGAACCACTGGGGCCGACCACGGCTGCCAAACTGCCGCGTTCAAGGGATACAGTCAGCCCATCCAGCGCGCGCACTTCTTCCCCGCCCACCTGATAAATGCGCGTCAATTCCTCTGCCTCAATAGCTGCCATGTGATCCAAATACGCCGATTAAACGGAATCGGTTACCGCGCTTAATTCAAGAACACGAACTCTTTCACGTTCAACAGCGCGTGGCAGAAATCAGCCCAGGCTTTTTCGCCGGGCTGGGCTTCGCCGTGGGCCTTAGCTTGGGCGGTGAGGAAAGCGGAGGCCGTCACCTGTTCCGCATCGCTGGGTTCGCGGCTGAACGCTAGTGCATAGGCGGCGCGCACGCGGGCGGCATCGTCCGGGCCGGCGGCGAGCATGCGTTTACCCCAGAGCTTGGCCTGCTCCACGACGAAGGGATCATTCATCATGATCAACGCCTGCGCGGGCACATTGGAGTCGGTCCGGCGGCCAAAGGTGGAGAGCGGCTGCGGCATGTCGAAGGCGAGCATCATGGGTGAAAGGAAATTCCGACGCACTTCCTGGTACAACGTACGGCGACCCGCACCGTCGAGCGGCCCGGAGCGCGGCCGGCCGCGGCCTTCCATGAAAGATGTGAGATGCACGGCCACCGGCGGGCCAAACATTCGGCTGTCTAACCGACCGCTGACCGCCAGAATCGCATCGCGAATCGCCTCACCCTGTAGGCGGCGCACGCGCATGCGGTGGAGCAATTGGTTGGTCGGATCCTTCACCTCCGTGGCGGCGTCCGACGGGCGGCTAGTCATGTGGTAGGTTTGAGAAAGCATGACTGCGCGGATCATTTCCTTGGTGGACCACCTTTTTTGCACGAGATAATTGGCGAGCCAATCGAGCAACTCGGGATGCGTGGGCGCCTCGCCGAGCACGCCAAAGTTGTCCGTACTGGGCACGATGCCGCGCCCAAGCAGGTGATGCCAAATGCGGTTGGCGTACACGCGCGCGGTTAACGGATTCTCCGGATCGGTAATGTGCGTGGCCAGCGCAAACCGGCCAGTCTGGTCCGCTCCAGCCGGCTTGGCGTTATCGAGGGCGGTCAGGAAACGGCGAGGCACTTCTTCGCCGAGATTTTTGTGACTACCGCGAATGAACACCTTTTCGTTGAGGGCAGTGCCTTCGAGCATCACCGGCACAACGGTCGGGCGCGCCACGGCGGCGGACAGTTTTTGATAGGCAGCCCCGTGCGGCAGAGCCTCCACCGCTAGCGGCGTTTCCGCCGGGCGCTTGGTCAATGTACCGGCAGGCGGACGACCTTCAGCAGAAATCCAGAGTTGTTGCACCGCAGCGTAGCCGTCCGGGCCGGAGCCGCGGCCGGCGGGGTCGCTATTGGTCAGGTCGGCGATCTCGATATACGCCTGATGCCCTTTCCACATGGACACGTTGAACACTTCCCAGTGCGGTTCCTCGTTGTTGAGGTTGCGCGTCAGGCCGCCGTAGATTGGGTTTTTAATGATCTTAAAATTATCGACCACCAAATTGATCCGCACATCGCGGCCATAGGTGAGCAGGTGCACGTGGTTTTCCGAAAGGGTAAACGTGGGCGAACGCAGGGTGCCCTGCAGTTTGGGGCTGAGCAATCCGCTGTGCAGCCAGCCGGGCAACGCGCGGCGCGTAACCTTGGCGTTGACGGTGAAATCATCGGCATCGGTCAGCGAATCGGCCCACGCCGCGCCGTCGGCAAACCAATCGTGGCCCTGCGTTTTTCGGATGTCCGAGATGAGCTGATATTGTTCGTTCGCTTCCTCCGCTGGCGCGGGCGCGGCTACGGTGGGCTTCAGCAGGGTCGGTTGAATCTTCTGTTTCAGGTCCGCCAATCCCTTTTGCAGTTCGGCGAATTTATCCGGGCCATCCACGGCGCCGTGCGAGAAACTGCCGCTGCCGATCATGCCGTACAGCGCGTAGTAATCCTTGGTGCTGATGGCATCAAACTTGTGATCGTGACAACGCGCGCAGGCGATGGTCATGCCCTGAAACGCCTTGCCGAGCACGTCGATCTGGTTGTCGATGATCTCCGCCTGATAGGCACGCACATCCACCGGCGAATGGCAGTGCTGGCCGAGCCACCACCAAGCGGTGGCCAGCCGGCTTTCGTTCCAGCCGCCGTCCTTGGCGAAGCGCGGCTTGAGTAGGTCGCCGGCGATGTGTTCCTTCACGAAACGATCGTAGGGCACATCGTCATTGAAGGCGCGGATCACATAGTCACGATAGCGCCACACTTCCTGATTCATGAAATCGAACTCGTGCCCGAACGTCTCCGCGTAACGCATCAGATCTAGCCAATGGCGCGCCCAGCGTTCGCCGAATTGCGGTGCGGCGAGCAGTTCGTCCACCACCTTCTCAAAGGCCTTGGGCGAGTTATCCTCCACAAACGCCTCCACCTGCGCCGGCGTGGGCGGTAGGCCGATGAGATCAAAATAGGCACGGCGAATGAGCGCACGTTTACCAGCCGGACCGGCGGGCTTGAGCCCGGCGGCCTCCAGCTTGGCGAGAATGAACTGATCGATCGGCGACGCGGGCCAGCGGGCCTGTTTCACCTTGGGCGGTGCGCCGGGCTGAACCGGTTGCCATGCCCAATGCTCGGCCTTTCGCTTGGCGAGGTCGAACTGCTCCCGGGAGCCTGGGCCAACAGCCGCTTCCTTGGGCCACGGCGCGCCACGCTTCACCCACTCTGTGAAGTCGGCAATCTGCTGATCACTTAACTTGCCGCGTGGCGGCATTTCAAGATCCACGTTGTCGTACTCGATCGCTTCGATGAGCAGGCTCTGTTCTGGCTTGCCGGAAACAATCGCCGGCCCAGTGTCGCCGCCCTTGAACACGCCGGCCCGATGATCGAGCATCAGGTCACCCTTCAGTTTCTTAGCATCGGCGCTGTGGCATTTGTAGCAATGCTCAGCCAGCACGGGACGGATTTTCTTTTCAAAGAACTCGAGGTCCGCCGCGGTAAATTCAGCACCGGCTAGCGAACCCGCCGCCCAGAGAACCACCGGCAATAACAGGAAACGTGTGTTCATCTGCGGAGATTGTACCGCGTGAGCTGGGCAATTCAATGCACCGTTTGCTTGGCTTGCTGTTAATTTTTCCCCATGTTGTCGGCCCTTTATGAGTAGTGCTGAGCACATTGAGAATCCGGACGTCATTTTAATCGGCAGCGGCGTGATGAGCGCCACACTGGGGGGCGTGCTGAAAAATCTACAACCGGACCTGAAGATTCAGCTTTATGAGGTCACCCGCGAGTTGGCCGCAGAAAGCTCCAACGGCTGGAACAATGCCGGCACGGGCCACGCGGGTATTTGCGAACTGAGCTACACTCCTAATCGCGGCGCGGACGGCGAGGTGGATGTGACCAAGGCGATCGAGATTTTTGACCAATTCGAGCAGTCTAAATATTTCTGGGGATACGCCGTGCGCAGCGGGATGATTAAGGATCCCAGCCAATTCGTGAATCCGGTGCCGCACATAGCTTTCGTGTATGGGAAGGAACAGGTGGACTTCCTCCGCTCACGGCACAAGGGCATGAGCGCCCATCATTTTTTCAGCAGCATGGAATACTCCGCGGACCGTGACACGATCTGCGAATGGGCGCCGTTGCTGCTGGCCGGGCGCGATGAGACGCCCATTGCCGCCACCAAGATGGATCGCGGCACGGATGTAGATTTCGGTGCTCTTTCCGAGTTACTCGTGCAATGGCTCGGCAAACAGGACGGCGGCGGCTATGCCACCGAGCATCGCGTAACCGATCTCACTCGAACGCAGGACGGCTGGGATGTGGAGGTGAAGGATCTGCAAAGTGGCCGTACGTTTACCAACTCGGCGAAGTTTGTATTCATCGGCGCCGGCGGCGGAAGTTTGCCGTTGCTGCAAAAGAGCGGCATCGCCGAGAGCAAAGGCTTCGGCGGATTTCCCATCGGCGGCCAATGGCTCGTCTGCCACAAGCCGGAGATCGTAGAGCAACACGTCGCCAAAGTGTACGGCATGTCGCCCGGCGCCGCGCCCACTATGGCCGTGCCGCATTTGGATACGCGTATTATCGACGGCAATAAGGCGCTGCTCTTCGGCCCGTACGCCGCGTGGACCACAAAATTTCTCCACGGTGGCGGCAGTTTCTGGGATTTACCTGGCTCCATTCGACTCGACAACATCGCATCGCTTATCAAGGTCGGTCTGCACAACATCCCGCTCGTCACGTATCTGATGCAACAAGGCACCCAAAGCATGAACACGCGTATGAAAGAGCTGCGCAATTTTTATCCCGACGCCAACACGGATGATTGGGAACTCATCGACGCCGGTATCCGCGTGCAGGCCATTAAGAAGGAAGACGGCGATGCCGGCATCGTGCACTTCGGCACCGAGGTCATTTCAGACCAAGACAAAACCCTCTCCGCCCTGCTCGGCGCCTCACCTGGTGCGTCCGTCTCCACCAACATCATTTTGGAGATTGTGCAGGATTGCTTCGGTAACCTGCTCAAAACCGACTCCGGCCACGAGCGGATGAAGGCGATGATCCCGTCTTACGACGAAAATCTCATCGACCCCAAAAACGCCGACCGCCAAGCCGCTCTCAGCGAAGAAGCCGAAAAGTCGTTGCAGTTGATTTAACGCCATGACCCGGATCGGCATCGAGATTGGCGGCACGAAACAACAAATCGTGGTGGGCGATGCGGAGGGGCGCATTATTGATCGTTGCCGATTCAGCGTGAACCCCAGCGGCGGCGGTCCAGCTATTCGCGAACGAATCGCGGAAGAGCTGCCCCCGATTTTGGCGGATCATCATCCCGAACGCATCGGCGTGGGCTTTGGCGGGCCGATCGATATCACCACCGGCACCGTTGCCGTTTCACACCAGATAGAAGGCTGGAGCGGGTTCCCCTTACGCGATTGGCTCAACGAACTTTCCCAACTGCCCGTGGTGCTGGAAAACGACGCCAACACGGCCGCCCTTGCCGAGGCGATGCGCGGAGCCGGGCGCGGATTCGATCCCGCCTTTTACATGAACATGGGCAGCGGAGTCGGCGGCGGGCTCATCATCGACGGAAAGATTTATCACGGCGACACGACCGGCGAAGTGGAGGTCGGCCATCTGCGTCTCGATCCAGACGGCACCACTTTGGAAGACCGCTGCTCCGGCTGGGCCGTCAACCGCACCATTCGCGACGCCCTGAGGACACATCCCGAAAGCCTCCTCAACACTCTCTGCGACGACACGCCCGGCGGCGAAGCCAAGCACCTCCCTGAAGCCTTGGCGCAAAACGATCCCTTGGCTCAGGACATCCTCGCCACCACCACCCACCAGCTCGCCTTTGCATTATCGCACGTGACACACCTGTTCCACCCCCAAGTCATCACCCTAGGCGGCGGCTTATCACTGATTGGGGTTCCCCTTCGCAAAAGCATCGAACAACAACTGCCCGAATTCCTGATGGAGATTTACGGAAACGGACCCCAAATCAAACTCGCCGAACTCGAGGAAGACGCCGTACCGGCGGGGGCGCTACTCCTCTAAACAGGACTCACCGTCCACGTCGGCTTTGCCGTAGAACTTCACGCCGCGCTCGATTTTTTCGCGGCTGTTTTGTTGGCGCCAGTCGTTGGTGTCGCGGAGGCTATAGACGCAACCACAGTATTCCTGCTGGTAAAACTCCTCGCGCTTGGAGAGCTCGATCATGCGGGCGGCACCGCCTTGTTTGCGCCAGTTGAAGGTCCAGTAGGTCATGTCCTCCCAACGCGCAGCGGCGCGGGTACCGCTGGCGTTGATTTGATCCATGTTTTTCCAACGGGAAATACCAAGGGTACTGCTGATTAAATTGAATCCGTTTTCCGCCGCATACAAAGCCGTACGCTCGAAGCGCATGTCAAAACACACCGTACAGCGCGCACCACGCTCGGGCTCTTGCTCCAGGCCGCGAACGCGCTCGAACCAATTGTCCGTGTCGTAATCCGAATCCACAAACTCCATACCGAGCTTCTCAGCGTACCGAATATTCTCCTCCTTCCGCAGCTCGTACTCGGTGCGCGGGTGGATGTTGGGGTTGTAGAAAAAAATCGTCGTCTCAATCCCGCTCGCCGCCATGGCATCCATCACCTCACCCGAGCACGGCGCGCAGCACGAGTGCATAAGAACACGCTGCTCACCGTTGGGGGTTTCCAACGTCGGTCGCGCATAATTCTCTAGCGTAAAGTCGGCCATATTAGTGCTGCCGTGTTTTGAACCATAACACCGGTGAAAAAGCAATGGGAATGGCCGGCTGACACAGCCTCTGCGCAGTCTACAAAATTTCTGGCGTTCCCTCATTCCTTTCGGCAGACTGAGCTCATGAAAATGAAGACCATGTTCCAACTCATCCCAGTGACCTTCATTGCCGGCGGCCTATTCCTCGGCTGCGGCGGTGAATCCCACGATCATCACGACCACGATCACGATCACGACGGTGACGGCAAACCAGACCACGGCCCGGGCGAACATGGCACCTCCACCAAAGGCGATGATTACCCACTAAAGACCTGTCTGGTGTCCGATGAGGATCTCGAGAGCATGGGCGGCGCCTTCGTCCACAAGCACGAAGGTGTGACCGTGAAGTTCTGCTGCGAAGGCTGCGTGGAGGATTTCCAAAAGGATCCCAAGAAATTCCTGGCCAAACTCGAGGCCGCCAAGAAGGGCGAACTGCCCAAGCCCACCCCGGATACCTCCGAGGAAGGCGAAATCGGTGAGGAAACAGATAGCGGAGAAAAGTCCGCCCCGGCTCCCCAAGAATCCACTGAGTAAACTCCACGCCTGTTGAACACGGGCCTCTGGGGTAACGTCTCACAAGAAGCTGATGCGTGCCCTGCTCATCATTTTCCTCTTGCAGCCCGTCTTCACCGGACGGGCTGCGCAGCATTTACACCAAGCCATTGACCGGCTAATTGCCGCCAAGGCCGAGGACCAACCACTGGCCGGGCCGGCTTCGGATGCGGAATTCCTTCGACGCGCCACGCTGGATTTTACCGGGCGCATTCCCACAAGGGAGCAAGTACAGCAGTTCCTCACGGATCCGGCAAAAGATAAGCGGACGCGTTTGATCGACCGGTTGTTCGCGGACCCGCTCTGGGCTGAGACGATGGCCGAGCGGTTCCATGTAATGCTCATGGAACGCCGCGGCATGGACGAGCATTGGAACACCTGGCTCCAAACGGCGTTTCAGAAAAACAAACCATGGGACGCCATGGTCCGCGAAATGATCGCACCGGATTTCAAGGATGAAGCCAAACGCGGCGCGGGCTATTTCCTCACCAAACGACTCGAGAAATACGGCCAGAACCCTACCGACCATCCCGGCCTCACGCGCGACGTGGGCCGGATGTTTATGGGGGTGGATCTGCAGTGCGCACAATGTCACCGGCATCTCTCGGTAAAAAACTACAAGCAGGTCGATTTCCAAGGTCTGTTTTCCGCGTACCAAAATCTGAAACTGCAGCGCGCCAATGATTCCATTAAGGTCGCCTGGGTCAGCGAAGGCCTGATGAAAAATGGGCTGGAATTCAGCTCGGTGTTCAGCGATACGCAGAAAATCACCGGCCCGCGCGTCCCTTTTGGCGAGGAAGTAAGCATCCCGGAATTCCCAAAAGGCGAGGAATGGCTGGAGGCACCGGATCGCGCAAAGCGGATTCTGGGCACCCCGAAGTTCAGTCCGCTGCAAGAAATCGCCACGCGCATGACCACCAAGGACAATGCCTATTTCACGCGTAACATCGCCAACCGCGCCTGGTTTCTGATGATGGGTCGCGGTTTGGTGGAGCCGCTGGACCTAGCCCACACCAAGAATCCTCCGAGTCATCCGGAGCTGCTCGATCTCTTGGCCAACGAATTAGCCGCGCATCAATTTGATTTAAAATGGCTCCTGCGAGAGCTGGCCCTCACCCAGACCTACCAACGCAGTAGCGTGCTGCCAACCGGCCAGCCGGATGAGTCCCTATTCGCCGCGGCCAAGGAACGCCCCATAGCCGCCGAGGTGCTGCTCCGCAATGTCCTGCTGGCCGCCGGCGAAACCGAGCGCGTGAGCCAGTTACCCGATGAGGATGACTATACGCTAGCAAAGTACGAGGCGCTGTTTCAATCCACCTTCGCCAATGCCCCGCGCGAACCCGAGCTGGCCGTCAACGCCACGCTCAAGGCTGCCCTATTCCTGCGTAACAACGAATCCCTGCTCTGGCTACTGCAAAAACGCCAAGGCAATTTGGTGGATCGCTTGGCCACACTGAAGGCGCCGGTGGCGATTGCCGAGGCGGCGTTTCTGCAAATTCTTTCCCGACCCGCCACACCGGACGAACAGGCGATGGTGAAATCGTTTCTGGAAAACCAAGCCGACCGCGATCAGGCCCTCGGCGACCTCGCCTGGGCGCTGATGACCTCCGCGGAGTTTTTTGTAAACCACTGATGAACGCTCTCTGCACTCCTTCTGAACACGCACTGTCCCGCCGGCAATGGCTGGGGCAGATGAGCGGCGCCTTGGCCGCGGGAGCGATGAGTGGCTTGGTTTCGCCCGCCGCCGGCGAGGTGCTCAAGCAAAAGGAAAAACAAGTGCTGTTCATCTGGCTCGATGGCGGCATGAGCCAGCTGGAAAGTTGGGATCCAAAACCCAACACGCAGTTTGGCGGACCGTTCCGCAGCATTCCCTCGGTGATCCCCGGCGTGCACGTCAGTGAGCTGATGCCGCGCATGGCCAAAAAGCTCGATAAAATTTGCCTCGTGCGTGGCATGCACACGCAAGACAACTCGCATTCGGCTGGGGTACCGCGAATTCAACGCGGCGATCCGGTCAATCGCGGCGTCATTTATCCCTACTTCGGCAGCGCCATTGCCAAGCTACTAGGGTCTACCGCCAGCGGCCTACCGCCGTATGTGTGGGTGAAACCCGGTAGTGGCGGGTTCAAGCCGACCGACGCTGGCTTCCTTGGACCAAAGTACGGCTCGCTCGCCTTTGGCGATGGCCAACCGCCGCCCGATTTACTGCGACCGGATTCCGTCAGCACTGAGCAAGACACCGCCCGCAACGAACTGCGCAATGCGCTGAATCTTAAGTTTGCCAAACCCCGCCGTGCCACCAACACCGAGGCCAATTCGTATGTGTTCGACACCGCCGAAGTGCTGTTGAAGCAGCGCGATATTTTCGATACCACGAAATATCCGCAAAAGGAAAAGGACCACTACGGCGACCATCAACTCGGCCAACACATGCTCATTGGCCGAAAATTACTCGAAGCCGGCTGCCGTTTTGTAAAGGTCAACAGCTATGGCTGGGACACGCACGGCGATCACTTCAACGGCACGGTGAGTTTGGTGAACCGCTTCGACCAAGCCTTCTCCGCCGTGCTGGAGGATCTGGAATCGACCGGTCAACTGGAGCACACGCTGGTGATCGCCATGAGCGAATTCGGTCGCACCCCACGCATCAACGGCCACGCCGGACGCGATCATTGGCCCGAGGCCTGGAGCATTGCACTGGCCGGGTGCGGCATCAACCGCGGCGCGGTCATTGGCGAAACCAACGACAAAGGCACCTTTGTAAAAGGCGACGCGTGGGACATCGGCCACATGTTCCACACCTGGTACCACGCGCTCGGCATCAACTCGGCCGATGTGGAATTTGAAAACGGCGACCAACCCCTGCCCATCGCTCACGACGACATGGGCGTCATCCCCGGAGTACTGAGCTGACATGGCCGCCGCCGAGCCCCAACCCGAACCGCAAAAAGTGCAGGAACTAACCCCTGAGCGCCAATTGCTCTGCGCACGGTTCAGTCCCGATGGCATGCATCTACTGGCCGGCGGCATGGATGCGCAACTGCATCGTTGGCAACTCGCCGAGGTGGAGGTGGAGATTCGGGAAAAAACCAAAGACGGCGAATCGGTGCGGCAGGAAACCAAAAACGAATGGCAGGCCCTCACCCCGATAACCGGCCATCACGGCTGGCTGACTGCCTTGGCCCTGCCTTCGGACCCCAAAACACAGCGCGTCTACACCGGCGACAGCTGGGGGCAATTGCGCGGCAGCGATTTTGCCGGAAGAGCCCCGAAGATCCATTGGAGCATCCCCAATGCCCATGATGGTTGGGTGCGGCAGATTGCCGTGCACGCCAATCGCCTCGCCACGGCCGGCCGCGATGGCGCCGTACGCCTCTGGGATGCACAAGGCAAACGCCTCGCCGAATGGAGTGGAGCCGAAGAGATTTATGCACTCACCTTTCAGCCGGATGGCCGACGCGTGGTGTTTGGCGACATGAAGGGCATCGTGCGCGTTTGGGATTTTGACGCGAACAAAATTGAGCGCGAATTTGAGCTCAACGAATTCTTCAAGCTCACGCGGTTGCAGGATGTCTGCGGACTGACACGGCTGATGTTTCTCGACGGCTGCAAAACGCTTATGGTCGTGGGCTGCGCGCCCACCGATGGCGGCACGATGCAGGGGATCCCGACGCTGGACTGGATTGACTACGCCTCCGGCAAATCCAAATCGCGCTATCAATTTGGCGTGGAAAACGACGCCTTTATCACGGACGTAGCTGAGCATCCTAAGGGATATCTCATTTGCGCCAGCAGCGGCGTGACCGGACGCGGCACGCATTTCTTCATCAAACCCGGCGCCGAGGAACCGTTCTACAACAACACCAAGATCGCCAACATCCACGCCGTAGCTCTGCATCCGGACGGCAAACAGTTTGCCCTCACCAGCACCAACCGCGCCAGCAACGGCAACGGACGGCGTCTCGACAAGGAAGGCAATTACGTGGGCAACTATTCGCCTGTGCATGTGATGCAATTGCCCGCCTGATTCCTAGCTCCTTGTAAAACGAGCACAAAAAAGCGGGCCATGCAGCCCGCTGGCTGAAGTGATTTTCAAAAGCCCTACTTCTTTTGCTTCGCCTTTTCGCGTTCGGCTGCGCGGCGCTTGGCTTGCTCGGCTAAGGTGGCGCGGGTTTCATCCCTGGTGACTTGACCGTCGCGATTTCGATCGAAGCGCTTGAGAAATTCAGCGCGGGACTTGGCGGCGTTGATTTTTTGAGCCGTTTCGTCCAGCCGCTTTTTGGCGTCCTGAATGCGGCGTTCCTCGGAGGAGGGAGCCGGTTTCTTGTGATCGCCGGCCTGCAGCGCGGGGGCAAGCAGGAGGGCTAGAGTCAGAGAAGTCAGGATTGTTTTCATGGCTGCAGCATAGACGTGGGCGGAGGCCATTCAATCAAGCGATTATTTTCGGCCGCGTGGCACGTTCATGCTCATGATGCTGGGTCCATGAAAGACCACACCGCACCCGCCGGTGATCACCCGCTCAACCGGTTCACCGGTTTCGGGATGCTTTTTCAAAGGCTTATCCTTCATCGACTGAACCAACTCAAAGCGCTTGGGTTTCTGGCCCTTCTTCTTGGGAATGGTTTGGTAAATGTAGGTCGGCATGGGGAGCAGTGTGAGGGAAAACGCCGGTGCAAGGCAAGAGCGGCCCGCATTTTGCGCGCAGGAATCGAGCGGAAAAGGGCTTGATGGGGCGGGTATTTTGGGCATAGTAGCCCGCCCGCTGCATCCGTGGCGGTTGTGGCTGGATAGCTCAGTTGGTAGAGCAACGGACTGAAAATCCGTGTGTCCCCGGTTCGAACCCGGGTCCAGCCACCATTTCTTTTCCTCCACTTCCCCACCTCCCAACGTGACACCACCGCCTCGTTCGCTTAAGTTGCCCGCCGAGGCCGGGGGCCTCCTAGTATGAAAACGCTTCATCGGTACTTGCTCTCTCAGGTGCTGGCCACGCTGGTGCTCACCGTGGGCATCTTCACGGCCGTGCTGATGATGGGCAACGCCATGAAGGAAGTGCTCGCACTGGTAGTCAAAGGCCAGGCTTCACTCTGGGGGGTGACCAAGGCATTCGCCCTGCTCGTGCCGTTCGTAATCTCCTTCTCCTTGCCGATGGGATTGCTGACGGCCATGCTACTGGTCTTTGGCCGGTTTAGCGCAGACCAGGAACTCACCGCCGCCCGCGCCGGCGGGGTAAGCCTGCTCAGTCTGGTGACCCCGGTCATTGTGTTTAGCTTTTTGATGAGCGGGTTGTGCGCGTGGATCAATCTCGAGATCGCGCCACGCTGCCGCACGGCCTACAAACAGTTGGTTTATGATCTGGCCAAAACCAATCCAGCCGCTTTGTTATCGGCGAATTCCTTTGTCACCGAGGTCCCCGATCATGTGATTTACATTGAGCAACTCGATCGAGATATATCCAACCCGCACCATTGGACGATGCAAAATATCCTGCTCAATCGCATGGACGGAGGCGAGCTCATCCAGCGCACGCGCGCCGCGCGCGGTGAAGTGGAATATGATGAAGCCTCCAAGCAATTTGTGTTCCGCCTGATTGAGGCCCAGGTGAATGTGCGGGCCGACAAACTCTCGGTCATTTTCGGGGGCTCAGATGAACCGTCAGAAGAGGAAAGCCCGCCGCAAACGCCCGCCACTAACCAAGTGCATACCAACGCCGTGGCGGAAGTGGAACCCGAAGCTCAGCCGTTTCCTTCCGCCCCGGAATGGATCCCGATGGCCGGTGGCGAACTGATCCTGCCCATCGCCTTGTCGGATATGGAAAAACGCGTCTTCAAACCCAAGCTGAGTTATCTAACCTTCAGCCAGTTGCGGCGCGAATTAAAGCGACACGGCGAAATACTTAATGTGGACAGCAACGGCTCCACGGCCCTTGCGCATTACTCCACGCCGAATCCACCGGAGAACGGGTTAGAGCTGGAGATCCATCGGAATGGCAACGCCGTGGGGCTCGCGCGCTTCAACGGCGACGCCACGCCGGCCCATTTGGTTTTGGAAATCCTCGAAGGCGATATCCGCGCCGGCGACCGGCTTGCCCTCAGCCGAATGCCACTAAAAGTGCAGCTGCATCGGCAGGTCTCTTTTTCGTTTGCCGCAATCGGCTTCACGCTCATCAGCATTCCACTCGGCATTCGCACGCACCGACGCGAGACGACCGCGGGTATAGCCATGGCGCTGGTACTCATCATTCTCTACTATAGTTTTGTCATTCTCGGGCAGGCACTCGAGAGCAAACCTCATTGGCATCCGCATTATCTCCTGTGGATTCCCGTGTTCCTCTTTCAATTCATTGGCGGCTGGCTCTTGTGGCGGGCCAATCGCGGCACATGAATTCCCTAGCTCCCAGTCTCGTTCAGCTACAAATACGCCAAGGCGCAGCCGCCGGGCACGTCCTGTCAGCTGATCAACTCCCCATTCGATTGGGCCGCGGCAAGGGATGCCATTTGCAGCTTACCGATGAAGGTGTGTGGGAGCAGCACGGCGAAATTGACGTCAATACCGACCAGCAATTCATCCTTCGGCGCCACCCTGAAGCCGGCGTCATGATCAATGGCGAACCAGCCGGTGAGATTACGACGCTGGGCAACGGGGACGAAATCGCAATCGGCACGGCTAAGCTGCAATTCTGGCTGGGCGGAGTCCGCCAGAAAAATCTCGCCCTCCGCGAAGCCGCCGCGTGGGCCCTCCTCGGCGCCATCACTTTGGCCGAGGTGATATTGCTGCTCTGGCTCACCTGAGAAGAGTTCCCGATTGCAAACCCGGCCCGAGCCGTTAATCTCTTCGCAGGATGAAGCACCTGCTGGATTTCGAAAAACCGTACATCGACCTGCAACGCCAGCTTGATGAGTTACGCGGTCAGCCTCAGGAAACAGACGTGGCCTTGGATTTCGATGATGAAATCCGACAGCTCGAGGAGAAGATTGAGGCCAAGAAGCGCGTGATGTACTCAAACCTCAGCGCGTGGCAACGCGTGCAGCTTGCACGGCATCCACAACGACCCTACTCGCTTGATTACATCAACAAGACTTTCAACGGCTTTTCCGAACTGCACGGGGACCGGCTCTTTCACGATGACCACGCAATCGTCGCCGGCTTTGCCATGCTCGGCGAACGTCGCGTGATGGTGGTGGGCACTCAAAAAGGGCGCGACACCAAGGAAAACATTAAACGCAACTTCGGCTGCGCTCACCCCGAAGGCTACCGCAAGGCCTTGCGTATCATGGGCATGGCCAACCGGTTTGGGCTGCCGATCGTGTGCCTAATCGACACCGCCGGCGCATACCCAGGTGTGGCCGCCGAGGAACGCCACATTGCCAAGGCCATCGCCATTAACCTGCGAGAGATGGCGCTCTTCAGCGTACCCATGATCTCCGTGGTGATCGGCGAAGGCGGCAGCGGGGGCGCGCTCGGCATCGGCGTGAGCGATCGCACGTTGATTCTGGAAAACGCTTACTATTCGGTCATCAGCCCCGAAGGCTGCGCCGCTATCCTTTGGAAAGACCGTGCCGCCGCCCCGCAAGCAGCTGAGGCACTGAAGATCACCGCCAAAGATTTGCTCGAGCTGGGATTGGTCGATGAAGTCGTGCCCGAGCCCTTTGGCGGTGCGCACAATGACCACGAAGCCATGGCCGATACCCTGCGCGATACGTTGCTGCACAATTTGGAAGCGCTGGAGCAGATCGATCCGGAGATCCGCCTGCAGGAGCGCTACGCCAAGTATCGCAGTCACGGCAAATATATCGAGGGTTGAGCCCACATGCTCTACCCCTTGACCTTCCAGCCCATTTTTCAGGAACGCGTCTGGGGCGGGCGCAATCTCGAATCGTTGTTTGGCAAACCATTGCCCGCCGGCAAGCGCATTGGGGAATCCTGGGAAATCAGTGATCGCCCCGAGGCCGGCAGTCTCATCGCCAACGGCCCGCTCGCCGGGCTCTCCCTGCGGTGGCTGATGGAAGAGCACGACGACGAATTGCTCGGCAATGTACCCGATCGGAATGGCCGTTTCCCTTGGCTCGCCAAGTTGCTGGACGCCGAGGCGGATCTTTCCCTACAGGTCCATCCATCAACCGAAATCGCCTCCACGCTCGGAGGCGAATCCAAGACCGAGGCATGGTACATCGCCCAAGCCACGCCCGAGGCCCGAATCATTGCCGGCCTGCCGGAAGGCATGACTCGAAATGCGTTTGCCGAAAATCTCGGTCAACCCGGCTTTGCCGACTGTCTGCACGCCATCCACGCTGAAGCGGACAAGGTGCTCTTCATTCCCAGCGGCCGCCTGCATGCGCTGGGCGCCGGCACGGTGGTATTTGAAATTCAAGAGGACTCGGACACCACCTACCGGGTGTACGATTGGGACCGCACAGGGCTCGACGGCCAACCCCGAGATCTACATGTCGACCAGGCGCTGGCTTCGATTGATTTCACTGATACGACGCCCGTCTTGGCCACGCCGTTTTGGGAAGCGGCCGAGGGCCATTCCGTTTCCCAGATTGCCCATCAACCCGGCGTGTTCGACCTGAGCCTCGTGCGGCTGGAAGATTCCTCGACCCAGCTTTGCCCGGGAGAAGGCATGCGTGTGTTGGCGGTGACGCATGGCACGTTGACCCTTCACGCCGGCGACGAACCGTTAACTCTGGAAGCCGGCGGATTCGCTCTGCTGCCCGCGAGTGTGGAAGCCGCCGGCCTTGAAGGCACCAACGCTCAGTTCCTCCTCACTCAAGGCGCATGAACGCGGAAGAGAAAACGTCTGGCGATAAGGTGAAGGAATTTATCCATCAGTTTTTGGTGGGCACGCTGGCCGTTCTGGTGGCCGGGAAGGTGGTCAGCGGCATCACCTACGATACCCCCGCAAACCTGCTGCTGGCTTCGCTCGTGCTCGGGGCGCTGAATGCGTTTCTTCGGCCGTTGCTGTTACTCGGCTGTCTGCCGCTGTTAATCCTCACGCTTGGACTTTTCATGATCGTGATCAACGCCATTCTGCTCCAGCTCACGGGCGGGTTAATGGCAGGCTTAACGGGTAATCCGGATAGTTTTGTGGTGGAAGATTTTTGGTCCGCAATCTGGGGCGCACTGGTGATTTCCGTCGTCACGCTGATCGCCAATTCACTGACCGGAAACGGCAAATCGAAGGTGCATTTTCAACGCGCCCAACAGCCTAAACGCCCACCCGAGAAGCGCGGCTATGACCACGATGACGACGATGGGCCAGTGATTGATGTGTGACCACTTCAACCGTTGAGGCAATAGGCGGCGTAGTGGGTTCGTTTGCCTTCGGCCAGCCATTGGCACTCAAATTCGGTGGTGATTTCCGACAAGGCAGCGGGCGTGGGTTCTTCCGTGAACCCGTCCGCGCCCCGAAACGTTTCCTGTATTTGCCTAAAGTACGGCGGATCATCGGTGCGTAGGTAAAGTACGCCGCCAGGCGCGAGGACGCGGCGGATACGCGGCAGGAAATCGGATTGGATCAGACGATGGCGCGCGTGTTTGTCCTTGGGCCACGGGTCGGAAAAGTAAATGTGCGCGGCACTGAAGGCGCGCTCGGGCAGGAGATAATCCAACACATAACGCGCCTCGATGCGCAGTAAGCGCAGGTTGGTGAGATCGGCACGCTGCCCGTTTTTACTGAGCTTGCGTACGCGACCAAGCAATCGTTCCACACCCAGGAAATTGCGCTCGGGATGACGTTGGGCATGCTCGAGGAGAAATCCGCCGTCGCCGCAGCCGATCTCCAACTCGGTAGGTTGCGGCGCAACAAAAAGCTCCTCCAAGCACAGCGGCTCGGTAATGGATTGGAAATCGTGCAGCAGCGCGTCCGGATTGCTCATGCGTTTGCCTTCTTCACGAAAAGCGCCAGCGAAGCGGTGTAGCCGTGAAGATAATTACTCTCGCCCACGGGCCCGATTTCGCCATTGCAAAAGAAACCGCTGAGGCCAATGTCGCCCAAGTGATGCTGTACCAGCCCGGCATCGTGATCGAAGGCGCCAAACAGATTTTTGCCGCGGCCGTTGCAGCAGCACAGGCAACCGCCAAACACAGTAGCATCCTCCAGCGTTTCACTAGCGCGATGCAGCAGTTCATCAAAATCCTCGCCGGCGGCACGGGCATCGCGGCGCTGAAACTGCAGGGTTTGCCCGGCACGTGGCAAGGCACCGACGGCAATAGCTCCATTCTTCGGATCAGCCCCAATGAGATTGCGAATGAGAAAATCGCCGCGATGAAACTCGTCGAGATACTCGTTCACCACCATGCCCACAAAAAGATTGCCGCGCGTCTTCTCCTTGTCCGTGTCACTGAGCGCTTCAAACGTCTCAACCAACACTTCGTAGGCCGGCCGGTTGCCAATCTCGTGAATTACGTTGTGCTCGGCGCGCGTGATGGTCCACGTCTCGCCGATCGGCGTACAGCCCTGCGAGATCACACTGCGCAACGCCACGCCGCCGCCCACGCTCAGCGCCACGCCGCCGTCTTCGTACACGTCGCCGTTTAAGTAGACCTGAGTCCGCTGGGCGCGATGCTCGCCGCTGGCTAGGCCGCCGAGAATGGGCGCGTTAGGCCAGGCGGCGTTCCATTGGTTGAGCCATTGTTCGCCCTGCAAATGAAATGGATCGGCAAAGACCAGCCAACCGTTACTGTCCTGCACACCGGTTTCCTCCGGCCAAAACCCCTCCGCCTCACCCTGCTCCACCTGCGCCTGCGTAAAGCGGATGGCGTTCAGTTTGGATTCCGGTAGATGATACAACGACAATACAAGGCCCGGTTCCTTTTCCAGTTCCTGCGCATTGGCGATGAGACTGCCACTGGAACAGCCGAGCAAGAGCGGGATACGAGCGTGCACTCGAAGGATTTCCAGCAACTCCGTTGCTTGCCCAAAAAATTGCGGCGTAGTGAAGACCAACCCGAGCGAGACTTCCTCGGCCGGGAACTGCTTGCGCACCTCGGTTGCCCACGCCTCAAGCGCATCGACCTCAAACGGGCCGTCGAAGTGGACTGCAACGGAATGGCTGGTGCTCATGGCGCGGCTAGGGTTTGCCGGTGTTCTCGATGCGAACGATTGGGGTATCGACCTTTTTGCCCCAGCCAGTGCCACACCCAATGTCGTACAGGCAGCCATCTGGGCCGAGCTCCGTTGGGTCCTGCATTGTATTGATGAATATGTAGTCCTGCTTGTGGTCGCTCCCCAGGTTGAACTTACGGAAATCACCGGCCTGTTGCGGACCGCTGAGTTTGGGTTGCGCAACAAGAATCCCGGCCATCACCAGACCGGCCATTAGGCAAACAGTTTGGGTTCGCATGGCTATCAATTATTCGGCTGCTTCCGCCGCCTCGGCCGGGGCAGCCTCGTCTTCGTTGGACTCTTCCTCTTCTGGCTCTACTCCGTTCTTTTTGTCCATGATCTGTTTAACGATCAGGTCGGCCAGTTCTGGTTTGTCCTCCAGCGTGCGCTGCGCTGCCGCCACGCCCTGCCCGATCAGCTCGCCATCATGCTGAATCCACGCGCCCTTCTTGCCGAGCACTCCAAACCGCAGGCCGGCGTCGATGATGCTGCCTGCGCGGTTGATCCCCTGATTGTACATGATGTCAAACTCCGCCTCGGCAAACGGGGGCGCCACCTTGTTTTTCACGATCTTGGTTTTCACGTGGTTGCCGACCACCTGCCCGGTCGCATCCTTAATCGCCTCACGCCGGCGGATATCGATCCGTACACTCGCATAAAACTTTAGTGCCTTGCCGCCCGGGGTCGTTTCCGGACTACCGAACATCACACCCACCTTTTCGCGCAATTGGTTCGTGAAGACACAGGTGGTCTGTGCCTTGTTCAAAATCGCCGCCAACTTCCGCAGTGCCTGACTCATCAACCTTGCCTGCATACCCATTGTGGCCATGCCCATGTCGCCCTCCAGCTCGGCTTTGGGCACGAGCGCCGCCACGGAGTCTACCACGATCACATCAACTGAATTGGAGCGCGCCAACGTTTCGCAAATCGTCAAGGCCTCCTCGCCACTGTCCGGCTGAGACACCAGCAGGTCGTCGAGGTTCACGCCCAGCTTGCGGGCGTACTGCGGATCGAGCGCGTGCTCCGCATCGATGAAGGCACACACGCCGCCCGCCTTTTGGGCATTGGCAATTACGTGCAGCATCACCGTAGTTTTGCCGGAAGATTCCGGGCCGTAGATCTCAACGATGCGCCCCTTGGGCACGCCGCCAATGCCGAGGGCCAGATCCAGCGAGAGGGATCCGGTGGAGATGCCCTCGATACTGGACTGCGCATTCGCATCGCCCAGCCGCATGATACTGCCTTCACCAAAGGTCTTGGTGATCTGCGCGAGAGCGCTGTCGAGATTGGCCTGGCGGGCATCTTCGCCCCCGGCGGATTTCTTAGCTTTCTTATCTGCCATGATGTTATGTCTCCTGCTTGAGAAGCTCGCGGGATTGAAATGATGCGCCTCAGTGGCGCGCCCCGCAAGTCCATGTTGTTCTTTTTGGTTTCGGTAAAATCAGTTGTGGCCGACCGCCGGCCTGCGTATCTTCGCGGCCATGTTTTCACACGTTGTCATTTTCTGGACCAAACCCGATGTGCCCGATGCCACCGAGAAACTGCTGGCCGGCGCCGAGCAATACCTCAAGCCCTGCCCGGGCGTGCTGCATTATCACTGCGGAAAAATGGCCTCCAGCCACCGCGATGTGGTCGATCAATCCTACCAGGTCGCGCTGAACCTCGTGTTTGAGGATAAAGCCGCCCAGGATGCCTACCAGGCACACCCGTTGCACGTGGACTTTATTGAAAAAGTCTTCAAACCCTGCTGCGAACGCGTGGTGGTCTACGACTTTGAAGACTAAAAATCGCTTGCCAAAAGCAGCCGGTTCCGGAAGACTGATGGGCTCACGGACGCGAGTGTAGCTCAATTGGTAGAGCATCTGCTTGCCATGCAGAAGGTCGTGGGTTCGAAGCCCATCACTCGCTCCATTTTTCCCCCGAATCACGGGGGTTTTTTTGTGTCCGTGCAAATCCGTGCAAAAAATCTCCCGCGTTTGATCGTTCATCGGTGTGCATCTAACAGGATCCAATTGGCCTTGGTGGACCATGGTGGACCCTCGCACGTTTAGCACCACTCGACTAACAGCTCTAACCGACCTTGAGGGTCCACCAAACCGAAGGTCCACCGGAGGGTGGTCCACCAAATTTCGCGCACACCCACCGAGCTGAAACCCATGTTGGTGCACCATGGTGGACCCTCTTTCTATTTTTAAATGAAAAGTTAGAAAGAGGTATATAGGGAGGGGATTGGCCTTTTGGGAGGAGGGTCCACCAAGGTTTGGGGAAAGACCCCCACCAGGAAAGGCCGGCGTGGTTACTGTTCCAACGTTCATGGCCCAACAGTAAACGGCCGGCTGAGACAAACCCTGTCCGACCTACTCTTTTTTTTCGCCGATCACTTTTGATCGGAATCTCGAAATGTTTTGTTAGAGTGCCACACATGCGGCGTAGAAAATGTATCACTCGAGGATGCAACAACTATATCCCATCATGCCAAAGAGAGCTTCATTGTGACCGATGGAAATGTGTTTGGCCCGTTTTGCTAAAATTCTGGGTCGGCTGGCCGGTCGGCTTATTCATTTTCTTGGTGCTCGCTAAAACTCTTATGGATGGGATATCAGCTCTTCTCAAAATTTAACGCTCATTCTTGAGCGACAAAACGGTTTGCCGATCACTTTTTCGCCCGGCTGATCGCCTCCCGTTGAAATCATCTGGAGGGAATCTTAGAGCTGCATGTTAGACATTTATTGGCCTACATCATTTAAAACCTGCTTTTTATCCTTATCCGTGTTTTATTCACCCCGTGAGTTTGACGAATGAACAAATCGAGGAACAGATGCTGCAGTTTGCAGAAGCTCTGGAGAAAATGAGTGAGCTCACAGCCACTGCCATTGAGCAACGCGATCAACAGATTGCCGAACTGACCAACCGCATCACAGCACTCGAGAAAGCGGCTGAATAGCCGCACTTCAAGCTGGCGCTGCCCGGCCTCGGCGTTACCCTGACCCCATGAGCACCCCTCGCCAATGGGAGGCCAAGATGCTTCCTGGTGTCTGGAAAGACTCCGTGAATGTGGAACTCGAAAAACACGGCCGCCAAGGCTGGGAGCTGGTTGCTGTGTTGCCAGGCAAAGAAGACCGCCGTGAGCTGTATTTCAAACGCCCCTACCGCCCAACGCCACCACCGGAGGAGCGCCGCGAAGCTCCGACCTTCAAGTTTACTCAGGATTTAAAGAACGCTTTCAAGGAGGGGTTGGAGGAGGATTAATTCCCCTGTAACCTACCCCGCTTTCAGTGCGTATCCCCATTTGAACTTGCCTTGCGTGGCGGTTCGAAGCAGTTTGAATAAACCCTTTTTAAGTATGAAAAACATTATTCTTAGCACCCTCGCCTTCGCCGGCCTTGCGTTTCACGTCGAGGCGGAGGGCCTGAATATCAGGCAAGTGCCCGCCAGTGCCCAGTGGGTTATTCATATGGATTTCGATGGCTTCAAAACCAGCGGACTGGGCAAGTTTGCCATGAAGCAAATGGATGAGCATGCCGGTGCCATTGATGCCCTTTCGGCAATGCTTAAGTTTGATCCACGGATGGATTTGGCTGATGTAACGGCTTTCGGGCATGTGGATGCAGAGCAAGCTGATGAAAACGGCGTGGCACTCATTCGTGGTAAGTTCGATGAAGAACACCTGCTGACTTTGCTCAAATCGAACAAGACCTTCAAAACCGAAAAATCAGGCAAAAACAAATTACATTCTTGGCGGGATGAAGATTCCGGTGAGCGCGAATACGGCTCCATCGTCAGCGAAAACCTTCTGGTAATGGGGAGCACTAAAGAGGACGTTTCCCTAGCCCTATCAACTTTAGGTGGAAAAACTAAAACACTGAAAGGAAAGGAACTCAAGGAACTCAAACTTGATCCCAACGCTTATTTCATCATGGGGATGGCTTCTCTTGAGGGACTACCCATCCCCCCCCAAGCCAAGATGCTGGAGAACGTAAAAAAAATCGGCATCACAATGGGTGAAAAGGACAAAAACTTTGAGACGAACATTCACTTGTATACGGCTAACGACGAATTTGCCGTGCAAATCCAGCAAATGATGCAAGGGCTTCTGGCCATCGTCCAGCTACAGGCTGGTAATACTGATAACTCAATGGCCAAAGAGGCGGCGAAATTTCTCAAAGACGTCAAAATCTCACAGGAGAAACAGTTGGTTCGTATGAGTATGGCAATCCCGGTAGCGACAATTCTTGAGGAGGCCAATAAGCAACTCAAAGACGGAAAAATCGATTTCTAGGCCGATCTAATATTCGAAGGAAAAAGTAAAATAGCTAACTGGTCAGACATATCGGATGAAGATTTAGCCCGCAAAGGCCAAGAGGGTTCTTTAGCCGCTTTTGAGGAACTTGTGGGCCGCCATGAGGCCAGATTGTTTCACTTTCTCTGTCAAAAAGCACCCTCACGGCAGGACGCTGAAGACCTCACCCAGCAAACCTTTGTGAATGCATGGCAAAAGCTTCACCTCTTCCGTAGTGACGCCCGGTTTGTTACTTGGATCTATACCATCGCCCGTAACCTGACAGTTAGTCATTACCGAAAGCACGGTCGGGTAACACACTGCGAACTTGAGGCAGCGGCTTCGAGTATGGTTGATCACGTAACGCCAGCACAAACTGTATCTGAAACCGAAGAGCACGCAGCCCTATGGCGTGTCGCTAGACAAACATTAAAACCCGAAGCGTTTGATGTGCTGTGGATGAAGTATCGGGAGCAGCTGAGTATCGCTGAAATAGCAGGTATAATGAACAGAAGCGAAACTTCTGTAAAAGTCATGCTGCATCGTGCCAGAAAAAATCTGGGAACCGCTCTGGAATCATCCGAAGCTAAAATAAATCCAGAACCCGAAATCGATAACTCAATCTCAACAGTTCAACAACTCAACTACAACAAAGGAAGTGCACCATGTTCTGCCTAATTCATCGTTGGAAAATTGATCGCGCACTGGACGATAATCAGGAACTGCCTCGTTCTACGAAAACTCACATTGCTAACTGTCCAAATTGCCGTGAACATTACCAACAACAGGCAAGGCTCATTGAGCAACTTGAGCAACCTTCTCCAACTCCAGAAGCCCCACCGTTCCTGCGGACGCGTATTATCAATGCCCTGCAGTCCACCGAACCCAGAACTGAGCCGACTCTTTCCATTCCCGTCTGGGTGCCTATTGCGGCCTGTGCGGTAATTGCCTTTTTCCTCTACCCCCGAACTGCCTCTCTGCCATCCCCTCTAGATCCACCCATAGCAGCCGTAAAGCAACCCGCACTACCTTCTGTGAATCTACCGGAAGTTAACGTAACCAAAGCGCTTGAAGTTGCCCATAATACGTTGGCAAACCCATACGATCAGGAGATGAAGAATCTCCAAAAAGATTTGCAGGCAGCAGGCGCGTATTTAGGACGACTCGTCCCCATTCGCGTGGCCATCAACGACTAACGCAAGCGCCTTGCCAAGCGCGTGGTGGACGTCTAGGCTGACGTCCATGAAACCCCTTTTCGCTGTTTTGTTGGCGGCCATAATTTGTTTCACGGGCGAAGCTGCGTCCGTTTCTGATTCCATCAAAACCATCCGGGCCGTCGGACCCGAAGGCCAAGGCAATGCCGAGGCCGCCAAGGCTTGGAAATCGCTCGCGCAGGCGAACACCGCCGCGCTACCTGAGATCCTCCGCGCCATGAAGGATTCCTCGCCGTTGTCCGCCAACTGGCTCCGCGCCGCGGTAGACACCATCGCCGATCGGGGAGGTAAGCTGCCGCAGCAGGCGCTGCTCGATTTTATTGCAGACCAAAAACAGGAACCGCGCGCACGTCGACTGGCCTTTGAGCTCATTCAAAAATCCAACTCGAAGCTGGCCGATAAACTTATCCCCGGCCTGATCAATGATCCCAGCGTGGAACTCCGACGCGACGCCGTGGCGCACGTGCTGGAAGCCGGCACTGCCAAGCAGACCGCCAAGCAAACCCAAGCTGCGGTGAGAGATTTCCGCAAGGCGCTCGATGCCGCGCGTGATATTGATCAGATTCAGGCCGCCACCACAGCCCTACGCCAACTCAATCAAAAGGTGGATCTCCCACGGCATTTTGGGTTTCTCATGCACTGGAATGTTATCGGTCCGTTTGACAACACCGAGCGAAAAGGCTTTGCCACTGTGTTTCCCCCCGAGAAAAAAATCGATTTCACCGCCACGTATGAAGGCAAGGCCGGCAAGGTGGAATGGAGCGAATTCATCACGGCCGATGAGTACGGCATGGTGGACATCAATAAAGCCTACCCAGGTCCTGGCGATGGCCTGAAGGAAGTCACCGCCTTTGCCTACACCGAATACACCGCCGCCGGGGCCAGCCCTGCGCAGCTGCGGTTGGGCTGCAAAAATGCCTGGAAGATCTGGCACAACGGCCAGTTGGTGTTCAGCCGCGACGAATATCACCGCGGCATACGCATCGACCAATACCAGCTCGACATCAATCTTACCAAGGGCCGCAACATCTTCCTCGTGAAGCTTTGCCAAAACGAGCAGCAACAATCCTGGACCAAGCAATGGCAATTTCAGCTGCGCGTGTGTGACGCCACCGGTACTGCCGTGCTGGCCGCCGACCGGCCGCCCACGCCCGAGACTGGCACCGACAACAGCGGCAACAACCCAACCCCCGGTCGGCGCCCGCGCAACTAACTTCACCCGACTCATTAAAAAAGATTACCATGAAAAACAGCCTCATCGCTCTTACGTTCGCCCTCGGCCTCACTGTTCATTCCGAGGACTGGAACCAGTTTCGTGGCCCGCACGGCAACGGCGTGTCCACTGATAAAAACCTCCCTACAACCCTGCAGGACGACAGCCTCAAATGGTCCATCACCCTGCCTGGCCGCGGTCTTTCCGGCGCGCTCGTGCTGGGCGACCACGTCATTGTCACCTGCAGTAGCGGCCCCACCCAATCGCGCCTACACGTTCTCGCGATCAACGCCAAGGATGGCAGCGTGGCGTGGCATCGGCAGTTTTGGGCCACCGGCCGAACGATGTGCCACGCCAAGACCAGCGTCGCCGCGCCCACGCCCTGCAGTGACGGCAAAAACATCTATGCCGTGTTTTCCTCCAATGACGTCATCTGCCTCGACCGCGCCGGTAACCTCCAATGGTTGCGCGGTCTCACCGCCGATTACGCCAATGTTTCCAACAGCCTCGGCATGAGCAGCTCCCCGGTCGTCACTGACAACACGCTCGTGGTACAGGTAGAAAACGACAGTGAATCCTACACGCTCGGCCTGAACAAAACTAACGGCCTCAACCGCTGGCGATTGGATCGCCCCAAGGCCGCCAATTGGACCTCGCCCGTGCTCCTGAAATCCGGCCTCGTGGCCCTGCAATCGAAGACCGGTATCGACGCCATCCACGCCGAGGACGGCTCCAACGCCTGGAGCTATGAGGACGGCGCCTCCACCATCCCTTCCAGCTCCGTGCTCAACGGCGTGTTGTACATTCCCTCCCACGGCATCACCGCCCTGAAACTCAACGACGCCGACGCTGGCAACACCCCCAAACAACTCTGGCAAAGCAGCCGTCTGCAAACCGGCACCGCCAGCCCGATTGTGATCGGCAACAAAGTCTTTACCGCCAACAGAGCCGGCGTGCTGACCTCCGGTAACACCAAAACCGGCGAACGCGGCTGGCAACTCCGCCTCAAAGGCCCGTTCAGCGCCACGCCCGTGGCCGCCGGCGATTACCTGTATTTTGTCAACGAAGCCGGCCTAGTGCAGATCGTGGACACCACTGCGGAGGAAGGGGAAATCACCGGCAAACTCGATCTCGGCGAACAAGTTCTTGGCAGCCCCGCTGTGGGTAGCGGCGCCTTGTACGTGCGCAGTAACAGCAAGCTCTACAAGGTGGCCAAATAATGGAGCGCGTCACCGGCTAGTCGGCCGTTGCCGCCACCTCTGATTCCGGCAGAGCCAGTTCATCCCCCGCCCGCATACTTTGATAGAGGCGCGGGATCAGGAACTTCAACACACTGGCCACCGGCACGGCGAAGATCATGCCCGCCAAGCCGGCAAACAACCCGCCCAGCAACACCACGATCAAGGTTTCGAGAATGTTCAACCCCAACGCCTCACCCACAAAGGCGGGGTAGAGGAAGAGTTGTTCGACCACCATGTTCATGATCACGTAGGTACTCCCCACCAGCACGAGCAGCGTAGGATCGGCATGGCCGGTCACCACGCAAGTACCCACGGTGAGCACCACGCTGACCATCGGCCCCAAGAACGGCAATAGCACAGTTAGCCCCGCGAGCATCCCTAGCGGAATGGCGTACGGCACGCCGAGCAACAGAAAGGCGGTCACATAAATCACAGTCTCGATAATAATAATCCACATATAACCGCGCACCCACGTCTTGAGCTTGAAGAATACTTCGTTGATTACTTCCGCGGCGCTTTGCAGAGTCTCCTCGCTGGTGGTCGGCAACCAGGAGGTTTCAAACAGGCTTTGCACGAGGTAATCGCCTTCCTTAACCTCCGCACCGTTGCGTTGGCGGAAGGCTGCCAACTTTCCGAGGAAGAACGAAAAGAAAAAGATCGAGAGTAGCGTGTTCAACGCCAGAGTTCCAACGGTGCTCAGCACCCCCACGACCGCACCCAGTGCCTTAGATGCACCGCCCATCAACGATTTTTGGGTAGCCTCATCTTCCTGCGCCCGGACAAAGAGCCGCTCGCGCAGGGCGGCAAATTCCTCAGGGTCATTCAGGGTGGCCTGCAGTTTCTTGGCTTCCCCCCCCACCAACGGCAACGAGCCGGCCTTACCCACCACCGATGCCATTTGCGTGCGCGCCTTGTCGGTATCAATCTGTTTGGGCTTCACGCTCAACGTTAGCAACACCACCCCAACCAAAATCAACACTAGGGCACCGGCCACCGTGAGCACGGCGGCATTGCATGACCGGCTGATTGCCTGTTGCACGACGGCATCGCCGCTGACCGGCACTTCCGGTTCCGTGGGCGTTTTTCTAAAGAGTCCGCTCACCTTACCCATGATCCACACAAAAGGCCGCACACACACCAGCTTGGCCAAATCAATGAGCCGCGCCATCAACCCGCTCTCAAGAAAACTACGCTGATACCGCTGTTGGAGGGGCTGGAAAAAATAGGCGAGGATCAGTCCGAACAAGACGGCTTTCAGGAAGGTGGCCGTGAGTACAAAGATACCAATCACCACCACCGAGGCGATCAGCCCGGTGCTGCTGCGCACCAGTTTCATACGGCGGTTATGCTCCTCCAGCGCGGCCGCTTCTTCTCGGCGAAAAGTTTCCTCGGAGATCCCCAAGGCGCGGGCGATTTGTTGCAGGCACTCCTCCTCTGCTCGGGCAAAGCCGTTGTCCGCAAACGCCGCGATGAACAAAGCGCGCAGCAACTTTTCCTTTTCCTCGCCAGACAACACATTCAGCCCAGCACACACTGACTCCATATCAGGAGGCCCCCCCACGGCCAGCATTTGCTGCAGCTTGCTGGAGGCGGCTTCGCCGTAAATGTCGCGCACCAGAGTCGCCACCGATTGCTGTTCCATCGCCGAAATGGCGCCATCCGCCCGCAGGACGATGACGAACAATTGCAGCATGTTTTCCAACAGCTTTTGTTCGCCTGATTCACCAGTGTGATGCTCGAGCACTTCGCGCATCGAGCCCATGGCCTTGGAAAGCGGGTTCACCACCGTACCAGCGGCGCGAGAAAGGAAGGAAGAGGAGTCTGCCATTGAATAACCTTTTGGTCATCAAATGCTAACCCCACTCTCTACTAGAACAAGGGCGCATTATCCACACGGGCGATTACAATTTTACCCTACTTTTTATAAAGCCCATCCATGGCTCTAAAGAAATCGGCCCGGGCCGCGGTCGGATCATACTGATCCATCACCTCATACCGTTTCCTAACATGCGCCAACGCATTGGACTGGAAGTTTGTTCCGGGCAACACCACTTCCAGCTTGGCTTCCTTGCCCTTGAGCTTGCCCAGCTCCACGGTCACTAAGCCTTCCTTAATCATCGCACGGCCTCCCTGCTGACGGAATTGATTGATGGCCTCTTGTATATCTTTATCTAGAAACATACCGGCCGTTAGAGGCCAGTGAACCTGCAAGCGTTGCCCCTGGAGCTGAAATAGCTCCAGCTTGGTTTTCAACACCTTTTCGACCAAGGGTAGATATTCCGGATCACTTTGATCCAGCGAATTGGAATCGATCTCTAGCTGCAGTCCGGAAAGGATGGCTTGGTTTGCCGCGGCAATAATGAAGCTCACCTTGGTCACCGTCACCTCCTGGGTTGCCGAAATTTTCCCCTCACCATTGAGATAAAACGGGCCATTTTCAATCCGAACATTTTCCCCAATCAACTTGTACAAGGCAATCAACTGGCGTTTAAAGGCCTTCTCCTCCTCAGTCCAATCATCCGCTCTCAATTTATCGCGCATTTTCGCCACTTCATCCGCCAATTGTTGGGCGTTATAATCGGTGATCCAGTTACTAAAGAAAAACGTCCGCTGCCCTTCGAGCACCGAATGAAGCTGGTCGATCTCCTTTGGCGAAAGCCCTTCAAAGCCGTCATCGCCATAGATTCCTTCATACTGTTGCCAGATCACTAGGGTATCGGCCTTGGGGTAGTGCCGATACACCATGGTTTGTTTCTCAAAATCCACACAACCTAGCCACCAACACAAACCAAACAGGATTAATCCAATTCTTAACACGGGTCCGCATTAAACCAATCTAGTCCGCCAGTCAAACTTATGGGAAATCTTGAAGCAGCCCGTCATTTCAGCTAGGGTGAGCCCATGAGGGCAAAAGACTTGGGGCTATGGATTTTCCTGCTGATATGCGTCGCTTGCAAAGAGCCGAATTCCACGGGCCACCGTGATGCTGCCGCAAAATGGGGTAATCGTGTCAGTCAGTTTGAAAAAGGCTTAGCTTTTCAGGAAGGCAAAGAGGAAGAAAAGAGTCTTGATAATGCTTTGGCTTGGTATATCGCTTCAGCCACCCGCACTAATCATGTAGTACAAAAATCTACCGAGACCATCATTGATATCGCTGACCTATATAACGTTTTAATCCGTGATATGAGCACGCTTAATCCCGAGATGGATGTTGACCACCTCAAGGTCGGTGAAAAGATCATCATCCCTGGCCATCCCGAAGCCATGTATTTTGCCGGTGTTCTCAGCGAATCAGGCACCGAGAATAAACCTAGTGATTTATTCGAGGCCGCAAAATGGTACCACAAGGGAGCAGAAGCCGGCCACGCACTGGCACAGTTCTCATATGGACGAGCGTTGGAGAAAGGAGCTGGAGTAGAAGTGAATTTAAAAAAAGCCGCCAACTGGTACCGACTCAGTGCCGAAAAAGGTATTGGCTCAGCTCAACTGAATTTGGCCGGACTTTATTTTCATGGTCACGGCGTAGATAAAAACCTGAGTGAAGCCTACCGCTGGTACAGCTTAGCAAAATTTTATTTAAATCGTGAAGGCACTGCGGCTTTAAGCAAAAATGAAGTTGATCAACTCAACACTGCCATCAAGACCACAGGGGAATCTATTGGGGCAGGCGAGAGGGCGCGGGTAGATAAACTAATTGAGGCTTTTGAGCCAGACCGCATAAGTACGGTTATTTAGAAAGTTTTTAGCTATATACAAAACCCAACTCAACCTGAGTATTTTCACTTAATTATTTGAGCCAAATTACCATGGATTTCTGGAATGACATCGCTGTGCCTCGCCTGCAACATCTGACGGTATTGGAGCATTTTACCTTCGCAGTCAACGCGCTGGTTTTTCTGTTTTCTAAATCTATTGCTTCCCACTACGGCGAGATTAAAGATGAAGCTAGGATGCGAGCGCGCCTGCGTATTTTACACGGCCTCAATCTCACCGTGTTCGTCATGTTCGTGGTGTCACTGATAATGAACAGCGACCGCTTTCCCGCGGATCAACTAAGCCAAACCTTCCTCACCCTCCTGATCGCCTACCTGCTAGTGCACCTGACCGAGGCGATGTTGCTGGCCCGCTATGGCAACGAAATCACGGTGATGGGATTCACGCGCAAAGTAGAAACCTCCACTTCGCGCACCCTCGAGCTGGTGGCCAGCGGGGTCATTCTCTTAAGCACACTGGTGGTGCTCATCAACATCTGGGGTTTGACCAGTTCCCTGCAAACCACTGGCGTGGTTGGCTTTCTCGCCGTGCTGGTGTTTACCACTAAGGATTATTGGCTGCGCGATTTTCTCAGCGGTATTCTCTTGATCAGCGGCGAACGCATGCAGCGCGGGGATGTAATTGCGATTCCCGATGAAGACATGCTCGGCATCATCCTCGAAATTCGCGGACTGCAAACCATCATCCGCGACCTGGTGCGCGGGCATGACATCGAAGTACCCAATTCCACGCTCCTCAAATGCCGCGTGGATTTCTACAAGGAAAACCCCGGAGGCGTATTCCGCGATTTTGTAGATTTCAAAATAGGCTACGATTTGCCAGCCGATCATGTAAAAGACTACTTGAAGGCAGTCTATGAACGGGCGTGTCAGGCAACGGATGGCCTTTCCGCCGAAGACACCCCGCGTATTGCGCTCAAGGAAAACGACGATCACGCCGTGCGCTGGCGGCTGGCGTATGTGCTGCGTTCGCCACATCAATTATTGACCGTGCGCGATGCGGTGAATTTGGCAGCCTATGAATTGCAGGAAGAATTCAACCTCAGCTGCAGCACCCCGGTCACCCTTACGGTACAGCAACTCCCGCCGGCCAAAGACTAGGCCTGTTCTTCGGCAATCTCCTTGGCAAAGTAAGTAAGGATCAAATCCGCGCCGGCGCGCTTAATCGCTAACAGCGATTCATCCCGCGTCGCCGCGTAATCCAACCAACCCTTCTCCGCTACCGCATGAATTTGCGCGTACTCGCCGGACACCTGATACGCCGCCAGCGGTAAATCCGTCAGTTGCCGCAACTGGCTTAAAATATCGAGATACGCCCCAGCCGGCTTGACCATCAACACATCCGCTCCCTCTTCAATATCCAATACCGCCTCCAATATAGATTCCCGCGGATTGGCTGGATTCAATTGGTAGGTCTTCTTGTCCAGATAACTTTTCCCGGCGGCCTGCTGACTGCCAACCGCATCTCGGAACGGACCATAAAATGCCGAAGCGTACTTGACCGAGTAGGCAAGAATAGCAACCTGCGTGTGGCCAGCAGCATCCAATGCCGATCGAATCGCTCCCACGCGGCCGTCCATCATATCCGAAGGCGCCACCCAATCCACCCCGGCCTCAGCCTGCACTACAGCCATCTTGGCGAGGATTTCCACGGTGGCATCATTGTCCACATCGCTGCCTGCGGCATTAAGCACACCATCATGACCCGTGGTCGTGTAAGGATCCAACGCCACATCCGTAATCACCACCAAATTCGGCACGGCCGCCTTCACCGCCTTTACCGCCCGCAACACCAGACAATCCGGATTCAGCGCCTCGCTTCCTTGATCATCCTTCAATTTCGTGGGCGTGACCGGAAACAAAGCCACCGCCTTGATGCCCACCGCCACCGCCGCTCGGCATTCCGTCACCAAGCCTTCGATCGTATGCCGCTCCACGCCAGGCATGGAAGGCACCGACTCGCCCGCGCCTTCGCCTTCGCGCACAAACAATGGATAGATAAAATCATCCACCGTCACCCGCGTTTCCTGCACCAAATCCCGCACCGAAGCATTACGGCGCAGCCGCCGCGGACGCCGCAACAATTGTGGAAAAACCTCAGTCATGGAAGATACGTATTAGATACATAACTCCCCGAAATTCAAGGCAATTCACTTGCGAGGCCGTCCAAACAGGCTTAGGTTCCGGTATGGTTCAAACGCATTCGCGCGCCCTGCGAGCTTTTACATTGATTGAAATGCTCGTGGTCATCGCCATTATCGGGATACTCGCTAGCCTTCTGTTGCCTGCG